>Ga0307507_10003098_pt1 | contig 33115 bp, 31 predicted proteins | sample 7_EM_MG_FD_207223 | JGI IMG/M metagenome (GOLD analysis project Ga0307507, IMG submission 207223) | Populus trichocarpa ectomycorrhiza microbial communities from riparian zone in the Pacific Northwest, United States - 7_EM | ecosystem: Host-associated > Plants > Roots > Unclassified | place...
GCCCGCCGCGCGGCCCCCCCCCCCGACAGCCAGGAATAAGTTTTGGTGAACATTTGGGCCGTGCAGTGAATGCACCAGCATCATATGATATTGTACCGGTAGAGGCTACGGCACTGGGATACTGTGGCCCATCAGTTGTTATCCACAAGTTAAACTCCTTAGGTTGATGAACCTATAGTAATAAACCTGAGAATAATGACTGGACTACAGGCGCAAACACGGTAGAATCCATTGAAATTCTGTAGACTAGAATCGCTGACCAACTTACGTAAATTACAATGCAGCGCCAGGAGGAGATCCCCCCCCCCGCCTTGTGTCTTCCCAACATATGCGGTGTATCATACCATATCCTCACCACATGACTTGAAGTATCACTCGATTTTTGGTCGGCTTTGCGCTGAACTGAACTGCTTGATCCCCGTGAGTTAGCATCCGCCTCATTTCCTCTCTGCCTGGATCACCAAACTCCCCCAGCCCTCGTGATGTTGCCCCACTTAATCCTCTGAATACTGTATTCGACTACTTTAGAGTGGGTAATATCGTGCTTCCCATGAAGGGAGAAAAAAAATACTAGGCTATCACCCCATGATTTATGCACAGAACCAGTACTAGTATGATACAGTGTATAAGCTCTGTTTCCGCGAATCCTAACGGAATACCAGCACATCTAATCGTTCGGGGCCCACAGAAAGCTCATACAAACACGGATCAATTTCTTTGCCAAAAGCTGAAACACTATGGCACTGGGATGCGTCGGCCCATTTCCCCACCGGAGCTCTTGTTTCCCCTCAATCCTCGGTCCAGGGGCTTGCCTAGGCGTGCGGGATTCCAAGACTTACCGTAGCCAAGCACAGTCGAATAGGTGGCGCGGGAGTGGCTCAACAAACACTTGACCCCACCATATCTACAGCACCGGTATGGCTTCTCATCAAGGTTTATGCCTTTTTTGAAGTCTGCATTCACTCGTCGGTTTGCGGAACAAGATACTCTCTGATCCCCCCCACACCTTTTTGTTCCTGATAAATGATGATTCGGGCCTCTTCCCGTGTATCGCTTAACGATTTTAATCTATTGCGGCACAAAGGCATCAGCAGTGTTTGGTACTTGTAGGGAGCATGATACCCGAGTGGATTGCCGGGTCTTTTGCCAATGCCGGCCATCGGACGGCTGCTTGCATTGTTAGTGATATAATATGAGATTGGTCCTTCCCCTTTCTGTGGCCGCTCCATTGGGTCATTGATGGATGTTCCTGTCTGCAGCAGATGCTAGAGATTAGCGAATTATGGAAACTATTGGGAGAAAATCGAGCCGCCAATATTGCAGGTGCTGGATAACGATTGGGATGAAGGCCTGATGTTTATTCGCGAACATTCAGCTTTTTGTGATATTTTAAAGCGAGCCTTTGTCACCGTCCAAATTCATATTTGAGGCTGGGGTGTCTCATTTGTCTTGCGCAATGGCTGTGGTGGCCCGCGGGAAACATCATCATTGGCTAGGCAGACGAGTTTGACACCAACAGGTCCAACAATTGGGGCTTTTTTCCCTTCCCCTTTCCCTTTCCGTCTTATTATTGCCTCCGTAATACGGTACGGGTTCAGCCCGTTGGTGTACTAGTATATCCCAGGGGGGGCAAAAAAAAGGGAAAAAGAATGAAAAGGCAAACATTAGAAAAAGGCTGGACGGCCATCTCTCTTCGGACTCGGTGTGCCGTACTGCAGTTCCCTTCGTTCTTTGATTCTTTCGTTCACTCTTTAAATCCTTTACTAACGTACACCAACTAAAAACCCAAGTCCACTTTGGACGTCTGTGACAGTCCGGACCGGGGTATACCAGTTTACGTTTATCGTCCTACGTTTACACGCATAAATTTCACCCCACATTTTTATCCGTCAAACTCCAATCATTTCCCTTGGCTAGGATAAGCAACAGGGTCATGGATTGTCTGCATTATCGTGATCAGGTATTGGGTATGTTTTGTCCTAACTTCTTATAGGGTCTCTGGGACTTACATTGGGTAGATAACTGTCGAGCTCTCTTCGATGCCGATGTTCGGATCTTGACATATACTCGAGCTCCCCCCAACGGAAATAACTGTATTGCCTCCAAACTAAACTATCACGCCATAATCGTTCTCGAGCACTCGGCGGGGAAACTTAGGAGAGAGGATGCTTTGCTCGGCCCAAGCCATGCCCTTTCACGGCAAGGTGCTATCATAGCCCTGTTAAAACAGGCTGAGGAGATGTTGGGTGATATGTTGCAAAAAAGGGAGGAAGGTGGTGAGGAGGGGGCGGTGGTGGATGATGGGAGAGATTATAGAAGGGGGGTCATATCTGTGGATCCGGGTCTCGGCTTGAATCGCCAGCATCAGGAACTCGACATTAAATGCAACTCTCAAAAGCCGCACTCTGCAGCAACCCCATTCGCCATGTCCCTAAAGAAGTTCGGTGGGAGGTTCCAGGAGGCGGACGCGGAAGTTGGAAATCGGGGGATACGATCGATACCAGGCTCCCCAAATGGCTTCTCGGACAAGTCTGCTTTGTTCGCCCGGGGAACGGGGACCGAAGCTGAATCCTCGCCTTCAGACCCAATGCCAGCTAGAAAAGAATCGGTGTTGCCGCGAAACCCACGGGATAGTGAGATAGGAATTGCTCTAGGGGCCCGGGATAGCTCGTTAGGGGTTCAGGTTGGATCTGAGTGGCGCCTGCGACTAGAAAGCCAAGCAGATGCGGCACTATCAAAACCTTCTTTACCACAAGCACCGCTGGTTGAACGAGGCTCGGTGGCTGGGCTGGTAAAAATACCAGAATCTAGGAAATTGCAGATACCTACGCCAAACCCATGGCTATCCTCTAAATCTCTCTCCACACCCGTGCCGCAGCCTCTGTCTAGCCCAAGAAACGTAGGACAAGTGAAGGTCACTTGTTTAACCCCTACAGCACACCGCGAGTCGTTCATCACTGCGACTGAAGAGGGAATGCATCGTGGAGAGATTTCAGCTAGTTCTGGAGCCTTGAGCCCATTTAGTCCTGGTTGGGATTTCACGGGAGAGCGTAGCCTAGGGCGGTCTAGCTACCAAAGTACTAGGGGTGAGACTGTTCAGTACGAGTCGGGGACCGAAGAGGGCTACGAATCGGAGATTAGTCAAACCACCTTTACAACAGATCTCGGGTTTATGACACCGCGCAGTACTACGCCTACAGGCGCTGAGTGCTTAGACTCAAAGCAAAAACCGGCGCAAGACCTTTCTAGTTTCAATAGAGCATTACTGAAGACCGAGGTAGAGCTAGCTATGAAGACATTGCTCTATGGCCTGGCAGGTCAAGTGGGCAGCCCTAAGGGCCTTTATTGGGATTCTTGTTAGTATGATTATGTTGTAATACTGGGATATAGCGTTAGTTTCTGGTGGATGTTGGGGATAATGATCGGAGGGAGAGAATAGTGGGGGAGTGGGATGGGCCTCTGAGAGTGTGAAGCTATGGTATTACTCCCCTAATTAGATGAGCTCGATTCATTATTTCGCCGCTCTGTTCTGATTCTTTGTAATGCGACGCGGTGATGACCCGTTGTGCGGAATGCAGGGAGAAATTATCCCTGCCCTCAAGAAAATGAGAACTTTGAAGCCTAGCATGAGGATACAGACATTTTGAGATGGAGAGATGGGATTGAACCTCGGACTAAACTATTTAGAGGCGCTTGTGCTCCCACAACCACCTCAAAGGGGTAACCACATAAGCCTGTCAAACTCCAGAAAGCCCCTTGGGCGCTACAGGAGCCAATCACTCGAAACTCTACCGCAACCACAAAAATAGAAGTAGATACTGATCGCTCTTCTACCCAGTATTACTACGCTCACGTTATTCGCCAAACTAAAGTGCAAGACAGAGGACAACATTGTGGAGATTTCTCGTCTCTCTATCACGTATTGTGCATGAGTAATCTTTCAATTCCCTAGCCTTGCGAAAAATTCGTTACATGCGGCGATGGTATTTCCCTCGCATTCGGTACTTCTCCATCTGTCAGGCTTTATCGCCGAAACGACTCCCTTGGTCGATCTGTGCTGTGTCATACCTGAATCTGCATTTGGTCTGGGCATAAGCAAGCGCGGGAAACTACCGAGATTCTTTTTATACAGCTGGAGAATTTACAGGAAGCGTGAGATCACAAGCTTATCCAGCATGGACTGTCTAGCATCAAACGAAGGGGGAGTGATTCCGTATTGTTTAAAGCCTCCATGTTCTGACAACTCTCCCCCCTCTTTTCTTCATTTTTTACCCCTTTGGTGGGCCTGATCTACCTTAATTATTCCGGTGCTCTGTATAGCCGTCATTCTTTTATTTCAACCGGGCATTTCACTGTTGTTGAATTCCACTGTTGTTGAGCAACAAATTGTCATGATGGGCTCCCAAGATATTGGGGTTGCCAACCTCGTCCGCTCTTTAGTATTATTTGGGGTTCTGTTTGTGTTGAGCGCGGATGGTCAGGATATTGACCCTGTTAAGAATTTATGCAGTCGGTGGGACCATCAATGTAAGCGATTGCCCTGTGGTTGTCTTATTCGTGTCACGTATTCTCGCTCCTGTTAACGATGTTGAAGCCGCCATTCTGAATGGAAAATTATACATGGATGGGGGAGTTCAGGTATTCTGGGACGCCAAAACTCGAGATAAGGATTCTCAAAAAGCCGGAGCCACCCCCATAGGATTTAGTATATCTCCTTTCTCTGCTCCACCTCGCTGTGTTACTCCTACTGACCATCACTAGACAAAAACCTCATCTCCCTCACACTGAACGAGGAATGGAACTGGAGGAACACCATGCCCTTTGAAATCCTCGATGCGGACCAACGAGTGCCTTCAAACAGTAATGCCCCACCGGCCCTTTCCCGAGGGGCGCTCTGGCCATACCAGGACTCCCTATACCTCTATGGTGGATCAACTAGCCGCCTCAACGATTCGTTCATAGGCTATCAGCCCCCGAAAACAGAAGACACAGTACTGTGGCGCTTCGACACGCTATCCTTAGAATGGTCGCCCCAACCACTGAAATCGAGTGATGGGAGGAAAGTGCCCAGGTTATCAAACGGTGCAAGCGCCGTTGTGGAGGACAGAGGATTGGCGTTTTACTATGGCGGACGGACTGATAACGGTACGAGTCCGGATACGCAGAATTCTACTGCGATAAATTTCTCCAATGAGTTTTATGTGTTTGATCTTAAGAATGGGAGTGCAAGGGCTTTGCCCATGGACCTGGCTGGGGCTGGGAGGGCGGATGCTCAAATGATATATATTCCTGATATTGGGAAGAAGGGGATCTTGGTGCTGTTGGGGGGGTCAACAAAGCCTACTGGGACTACGGACGATAGATTTAGAGGTTTGTTCTCTAGGATCGGGTGATCTTAACAAAGCGCAGCAACTAACTAAGTGATATTAGGATCTTTGGTGAGTTCATGTTCAGTCGGCTCAGAATCATACCCGTGCTAACAGATACCAGCCGCCTATGAGCCAAATTAGCGTTTTTGACATCGAATCTCTAGATACTGGGGGAAAAGGGTGGTACAACCAGACCGCAATCGGTGAAATACCCGAAGCAAGACTAGATTTCTGCATTGTCAGTGCCCCGGCGCCAGATAAGACTAGTTGGAACATGTAATCGCCATCTTCCTACTAACCTTCCCCCATACGTATATTGACATGTCAATGATAATAGTTACATGTATGGTGGTTGGGATGGAATCAAGGCATACGATGACGTCTACATCCTTTCCATCCCAAGCTTCGAATGGATAAAGGCATTTTCCGGGGTGGGCGATCGCGAAGCACACACTTGCCATGTGGTGGGAAACCGAATGATGGCGACCATCGGCGGGTACGGAGCAAAGTCCGGAGTCCCTGGGCCCTGTGATTGGGAGCCTAACGGGGTAGCACTCTTCGACATGGTAAATATGACGTGGGGGAATGTATTCAATCCGGGGTCCGAAAAATATAATATTTCTTCCTTAATTTCTTCTAGAATTGGCGGGAAGTATGTATTTTCCCCGCGCTCCTTCTTTTCCTATGGGAAAATCGAAAAATGCTGACGATGAGTACTACCAGTGAAACCGGCGCCGCTACCGCAAAGTCCCCCAAATCAAACTGGGCCGCTGGTCTCGAAGCCGTATTCAACCAACAACTCTCGCCTCCCGGTCCTACCAATCACACAAACACTACCATCCTACCGCAGTCCTCTTCCTCCTCAACTCCACTATCCAAACAAGCCATAATTGGCATATCCATTGGCTCCACCATATTCATCTTATTCGCCACCTTTGCAGCGATACAAATCTACAGGATCCGGAGAGCAGGAGCGAATCGCCTCCGCCTCGAAGAGATCCACACAGCAGAGTTGGAGCCCACAACACGCATGCCACTGAATGCGTTCCAGGAGTTATTGGGTAGTCTAGGCAAGGGTAAGAATAGGGCTGCATTGGAATTGCCCGGGAGTGTGCCAGTACATACTAGGGATAGAGATAGTAATGGGAATCCGTTCGAGTTGCCAGCTGGCGGAGAGTATGTTGCTCTTTTTCCCCCGAGATATATTGGGGTGGCGTGTGGGGAGAATGGTATGCTAACACCATCATAGGAATGACAGAAGTAGTCTTGCAAGTATGTTAGAGGAAGTTGGGATCGCTGTGCCGGGTCCTAGTCACCGTGGGAGCGTCCGTGCTAGCAGTAGTAATGGTGGTGGTGGGGGTAGTACCAGGCAAGGGACTAATAGGAATAGCATGGCATCCGTAGGAGTACATGAGAAGATTGAAATGAACTGGATTTGATTGATTGATTAGGGACTGTACACTTTATAACACTACCTTTCTTGTATATATATTTATATCATACTTATAAGTTTGAAATCCCGCCCTATCTGGAACCTAAGATGCTTTACTCCCGCAGGATGATGAAGTTTAACGATGAGTGGTATCCTATTATACGATGGGGGACAAAATGTGGTGCCCTAGATGCTTCTTTAGGGTGTTTTGGTACCCTATTTTTGCTAATAATATTATGAAGGTATGATAGTTACAGGCTGGCGCTGCTTGATTTTCCAGACCCCACTCTCTCCGCCCTCCCAATTGAGAAGGCAATTACAAGGCAAAACAATAGGACTTCGAGCTTCATAGGCTAGTGGAAAGGGCATCATTGTGAGATCTAAAGTTACCCTGCTGACACCATGCTACCTCAGTTATTCCATGATTTTCACTAGTACTGCCCGTGCCTACATGTCATAGTTATGGGAAACAAAGAGCCACTGCCGGGTCTGCTACCGGTGCCTTCAATAGGGCTCACTCCCATGAATCACTCTAACCAAGCGGAGCCCCCGGCGATGTGTATTGGAAAATAGCTAGGATTGCTCTGCACGTCCCGTCCGGCAAGTTGCCGGTATGCAGATTTATCCCCGCTGGAGACGTTGGGGTGCGTGTGCTTGAGGTCATGTCGTGATCTAGCGTTCAATTATCGCGATTGCATCCTTAAACTGTTGAGGGTTTAAGAAAGGAGAAACTGTAGAAGTAGTTGGCAGCACAGCTTACTCCATCATAATATAGGGTAACAAATCTCTTCCTTCAGCCCCCCCACGTGCTTTATTACACTTGCCCTCTCAACTCTCGTTAGGCTTTGCCATCTCCATCGTATCCCTACATCCTTCCAACCGCTTTTCTACGAGTAGTGGGGGTTGTACGATAACTACGCAATTCCTTCCTTCCTTCCTTCCTTACTTCCTTCCACCACCGCCTTAAGACACTGCCGCTTATCACCCATATGCACTTCCTCCCACTCCCCCCTCCTCGCATAATCTCATCGTCATGCGTTCTATCACTTCTTGTTTTTCTCAGGCGCTGTGTCTTCGGGCGCTTTGTATGGTGGCGGTTGTGTATCGAGGGTGTCGGCTGGGCCACAATGGCTTTCGGCGCTATTTGAAGTAGGGTCAACGTAGGCAATGTGGGGAACTATCTGGAAGAGATTCTCACCTCTTGATCCTGTCACTTAATATGTTTAATGCAGCTATTTGACTGGAACACTGCACGCCATTCTCCCTGTAATCATTCTCATCTAGAGCCCGGCCCTGGAAGAGTTGAATTGCACTGATAGCCATCCCTGTCCTCGCACATCCATACCCACTGTAGACGATCGTAACTTCCGCCCTGCTATAGGCACTCCAGATTTGGTCAAATTGCTCCTGTGTTACTGCGGCACACCCCACAGCCTTGATGTGTGAATACGAGATTTTAGCCTTGTGAAGCCTGTCCTTCTTGTGCGGCGATAGCTCCACGGAATTCAAACTGATGATGTTCTTTATCCCATAGTTGCTGAGGAACTCAATTGAGACTTCGTTAATGCTCTCATCACAATCTTTGCCATCGTAGAATGGCGCGGACGATCGTGCAAGGCGGCCAGGAATCACCCACTCGAAACGTCTGAACACGGGGTTCTTGATCTTGTGTAGGCCGAACTGGGTGCCCACTTCCCCACCCGTTAAATGCGGGCTGTCATCGTCGACACGTTGGATGGGCCTGAGCTTATAACAGTCAGGATGCACTTTTAATGAATACCCGCCTACGCTAAGCCGTGTGAAAGTGAGCCACTCGCCAACGCTGGTTCGGCACGCGGCGCATTTAAGTTTGTTGCCATACTCCCAGCCTAGGAAATGCTCGGTGTGTCTATTGCGCATGACAATTTGATGGTCTGGGGTCACTTCACAGATCCACATTTGGTCGTGGTCGCCCTCCTGATATTCCCGGAGGCAAAGCTTTTTTTCGGTTGCTGTGAGCATTTCGTTCGTACCGAAGACGCTTATCAGGTATATGTCACCTGCGTCTAGGCTGTCGTTACCACGCCCGGGTGGGAACATGGTGTGGAGGTGTCGGTGTTGGCGTTAGATGTTAAGTGTCAAGAGAGGAATGTGGGGTCAAGTTATGATACATATCTTTTTCCACTAAGAGGAGCATTAAACCCGATCTGAGTGATGTGACCGGTAGTTGTGAGGTAATGACTTATATACTAACCAAAATCCAGAGTCATATGACGACATTACACTTCTGTGAGGTTGAATCTGCCAATTCAAGAGATACGCTAATTTCACTAGTGCCTCTTGAGCACGATGTAGGGGAATTGGGCAGCCAATACTCTTACAACCCCGACGTACAAACTCCCAGTACAAGTACCGAACATCGTTATTTTAGTTTGCATTTTAGCGTGATGTAGGGAAATTCGGCACTATTGACACTGCAGGGGATAGTCTATATTCTAGATTTGCATGTAGAACTGAGCTTGAAGATCAAGATCAAGGACCTGCCCCGCAGGCCACCATAACAACTTGAATAGGTGCCTTTTTTGAGGGGGATGAAATAGAAATAGTATATTATTTCCTAATATTTTAAAGTAGACTAACCTCGAAGAAGAAATGAATGCCATAGTTAGATAGCGGGATGCTCTTCTATTCACGCAAATGGATACCTACATATTGAGTAGCTAGCAAAATTGTGATATTGCAATACCGTATATAAAAACTGGGATAATTGGACCTCACGCTCAGACGTCTAGAATTCCCTCCATTGGATTAGGGGGAAAACGTACAGTAGAAAAACAGTCTTTTAGCCCTCCACTAAGGAAAATACAAGAGGAAAAAGGCCGACCTTACTAGGAGAGGAAACCCTAACGTTCTAACATGATGTCTGAATAGTCTAGTTTTTACTGCAAATAGGATCTGTTGTACCACCGTGTTTCACAATATCACAAGTTTCCTTACGTGCCGCCCTAGTGTTTGCCACGAGCTGAGGGGCTCGACAAGCCGACATATTCCCCGAGCCAAGCCAAGCTCGATCTCTTTGCGATATTTTTTTTCTTTCAACCCTTCATCCCAAACCTGGCAAAGGGTAAGACAGGAGGAAACGGGAGGAGACGGAAGGAGATGAGAAGAGGCTAGAGAAGGCGGGGGGGTATGGGTATTACAATAAGAAAAATCGCAGTGGATACTCGGAAGCAGGGAAAAGTAACTTTAATATCGGAAGAGGTTTTCCTACAGCCGGTCCTGCTCCAGTTATGAAAGGCTGGCTGGGTTTACGAGAGGTTGAGGATTGGGAAGTTAAGTTAGATGCAGAAGAATCGCAAGTTGAGGAGGCGGATAGACCCTTCCGTGATCATGCAACACATATTTGATTTTGTTTGTTCTATCATAATAATATTATGTTTGATATTAAATTTTGAACATTATATTCTCCACTCTGGCCTACCATATCATATCACTCTTCCCGAGCCTTCAAACTTCAAAGCGAGTGATATTCTGTGTCTACTAACAAATTCAGGCTCGTGGTACACACTAGACGTCTCCTTCTTGACTTCATTTCTATTCCTCTCCTGCTAGCCCGCCTTCCCCCGACCGGAACCTCATAACACTACCCACACTGGAAAAGCGGTTGGAAGGACATAGGGATATAGTGGGAGACATAGGGCATTTTTGACGTTGGACTTCTGTCCTTATATACCGCCGGATTTAACTTAGGAGATATGCCATTTTTTGTGAAAACTGGGATTAATTTTTATGGAGGCATAGAGGAGGTTTTTCATCCTTAGGGCTACTGTTTTTTAATTTTTAATTTTTTCATTGCATTGTATGGTGGTGTTCATAGCATTTTTTTCCTCTTTTTCATTGCTTGCCTGGGGCGCATATAGCTAGCATTTTTTTCTTTCTTTTCGGCATTTACATGCTGAGCATGTCCTAAGAAGAAAGAGAAAAGTGTACAGATAGCTCAATTGGTAGCACAGCGCACTCCATCTTAACATGGAGCATTCCGTCCCTCTTTTATGGTCAAAAATCCCTTTCTTCGACACCCCGAGTGCTCATTCCACTCGCCCTCCCAACTCTCATTAGGCTTTACCATCCCCACCGTATCCCTACATCCTACTTCCAACCACTCCTCTCGTGTGGGTTATACGATGATTGCGCAATTCCTTCCTCCTACCCCCACCGTAAGACACTATCGCATATCACCCATGTGCACTTCCTCCCTCTACTCCCTCCCTTCATAGCCTCATTACCATGCATTCTATAACTTCTTCTTCTTTTCAGGTGCTGTGTATGGCGGCGGTTGGGTATTGAGAGTGTCGACTAGGCTACTGTCGCTTTCAACACTATTTGAAGTGGGGTTAGTGTACGTAATGCGAGGCACTGTCTGGAAGAGATGCTCACCCATTGATTCTAACGCTTAATTCGTTCAGTGCTGCTAATTGACCGGGACACTGCACGCCATTCCCCCTATAATCGTTGTCGTCTAGAGCCCGGCCCTGGAAGAGTTGAATCGCACTGATAGCCATCCCCGTCCTCCCATCTCCATACCCGCAGTAGACGATTGTAGCTCCCGACTTGTCGTAGGCATTCCAGATCTGACCAAATTGCTCCTGTGTGACTGCCGTGTACTCCATAGCTTTGATGTGTGAATATGAGATTCCAGCAGCGCGAAGCCAACCCCTTTGGCGCGGCAATAGCTCCACGGAGTTCAAGCTGATGATGTTCTTGATCCCATAGCTGTTGAGGAACTCAATTGAGGTTTCGTTAATACTCTCATCAGCATCTTCGCCATTGTAGTATGGTGCGGAAGATCGTGCAAGGCGGCCAGGAATCACCCACTCGAACCGTCTGAACACCGGGTTCTTGAGCTTGTGGAGGCCGAACTGGATGCCCACTTCCCCGATCTTAAACTGCGGACTACTGTTGTTGACGCGTTGTATTAGTCCGAGCTTATTAGTACCGTTACAGTACACCTTTAATGAGTACCCGCCCAGGCTGAGCCGCGTGAAAATAAGCCATGCCCAAGACCCCAAACCCTGTACATAGCATTCAAGTTTCCCGTGTTCCCCCTGACCTAGCAAACACCCAGTGTGTCTATTACGCATGCCAATTTGATGGTCTGAGGTCACTTCGCAGATCCACATTTGGTCATGGCGACCCTCCTGATATTCTCGGAGACAAATGTCTTCTCCTACTGCTGTGAGCACTTCATTCGTACCGAACGCGCTAATCAGGTAAATGTCGCCTGCATCTTGCTTGTCGTCACCACGTCCGGGTGGGAACATGGTGTGGAGGTGTTGCTGTTATGGTTAAGTGTTGAGAAAGGAAAGCGGGGTAGTTCGTACGGTGGGATGATAAGAGCCGTGGCTGTAGGATTTGGAGGCTCAATAGGCTCACGGGAATAGAAGGTGTGCTAGGGAGACTTATATATTCTGGATTTGCATGCGGGGAATGCACTAGAAGTTACGTGTAATTCTCTGACGTACGTGGACACGACTGCTATTGCATACACACAAGATTTTGGGGGCTCCGGTCGACTTGTTGCCCATACGCAATGGCAGTTGTGTTCACAAACATCAGAGAATTACGGGTAGACAAACTTCAAAGAGAAATTCAAAGAGAAAATGAAGACTAGAGTCCAGTAGCAGATGCTCTTCCGCTCATGCTGTCCAAGGGAAATGTAAATGGACACCTACATGTTTAGCGGCCAGTAAAATTGAATATGTTGTCCGAGAATATTTCACAGCATCACAGGTTTGCTTGTGCCCCACCATTAGGCCTTCGATTTATTTATCCTTTTCACAGAAACAGCAAAAGAGTGTACGCTATCTGACTCTAGTATTCATCTCCTCTTTGAAGTCAGTCTGCTTTATATATTAGAAAATATGCTGGTCTTTTTTTAAAAATAGAGTTGATTTTTATAGTGGCATGCGGAGTAGGACCTAAGAAAAAAGAGAAAAGTGTACTGTACGTGTACAAGTACTAGTAGCTTAATTGGTAGCATAGAGTGCTCCATCTTAATGTATGGTAAAAACTCTCTTCCTTTAACCCCCACGTGCTCATTCCACTTGCCCTGCCAGCTCTCATTAGACATTGTCACCTCCACCATAAGTTACCCTACATCCTACTTCCAACCACTCCTCTCGTGTGGGTTATACGATGATTGTGCAATTTCTTCCTCCTACCCCCACCTTAAGACACTGCCGCATATCACCCATATGCACTTCCTCCCACTCCTCCCTCTTTGCATAATCTCATCGCAATGCATTCTATGTGGTCTTTTTTTTCCCTCAGGCGTTGTGCATGATGGCGGTTTAGTATCGACGGTGTCGACTGGGCTACTGTCGCTTTCAACACTATTTGAAGTAGAGTCAGCATAGGGAATGCGAGGCACTGTCTGGAGGAAATACTCACCCATTGATTCTGTCACTTAACGCCTTTAAGGCTGCTAACTGATTGGGACACTGCACGCCATTCCCCTGTAATCATTGTCGTTTAGAGCACGGCCCTGGAAGAGTTGAATCGCACTGATAGCCATCCCTGCCCTCCCATCTCCATACTCGCAATAGACGATCGTGACTCCCGCCCTGCTATAGGCACTCAGATCCTGTCAAATTGTTCCTGGGTCACTGCGATGCACTCCATAGCCTTGGTGTGTGTATATGAGATCCCAACCGCATGAAGCCTGCCCCTCTGACATGGCGATAGCTCTACAGAGTTCAAACTGATGATGTTCTTTATGGCTGTTAAGGAACTCAATGGAGGTTTCGTTAATGCTCTCATCAGCATCTTCTCTATCGTAGTATGGTGCGGAAGACCGTGCAAGGCGACTAGGAATCACCCACTCGAACCGTCTGAACACTGAGTTCTTTATGTTGGGTAGGCTAAACTGGAAGGTTACTTCCCCAACCTTTAAATGCGGACTGTCACTGTCGACACGTTGGAGTAGTCTGCGCTTCGCTGTAAGGTCAGGGTTCACATTTATTGAATATCCACCCAGGCTAAGCAGTGTGAAAGTAAGCCACTCCCGAGCGCGGTTATGGGGTGTGATACACTCAAGTCAGCCGGCTCCCCGCGTGCCCAGAAAGCGCCCAGTGTATCTATTTCGCATGCCAATTTGATAGTCTGAGTTCTTTTCATAGATCCACATTTGGTCATGGTGACCCTCATCATATTCCCTGAGACAAAACCCTTCTACTGCCGTGAAGATTTCGTTCGTACCGAACACGCAAATCAGAAAAATTTCGCCTGGGTCTAGGTTGTCGCTACTGCACCCGGGTGGGAACATGGTGCAAAGGTGTTGGTGTTAAGTGTTAAAAGAGGAATATGGGGGTACCTTGTGGGTTGGGGGATTATAAGAGTCTTGGTTATAGGCTTCAGAGGCTCAATATGCTCGGGCCGGTGGTGAGAAGTGTAGGGCTCTTATATATTCTGGATTTCCATCAGGAGACTGCACTTGAAGTTAAAGATCAAGAGCCAGCCCCGCATGCTACTATAAATAAATGCCTTTCTTAAAAGAAGAACAGCATATTTCCTATCATCTAAAGTAGACTAACTCCAAATAGAAAATGAATGCCATAGTCAGATAGCAGATGCTCTTCTGCATATTCTGTGGAAAGGAGAAATAAGTCCGAGGCCGAATACCAGTAGTAGAGGGGTAAGGAAACGAGTATTGTGGCAAAATATGGTAGGACAACTAATGCAATATATTGCAGCCTCACAATTTTACTTGCCCCTCAACATGTGGATATCATATCCCTTTGAATTTTCCTTTGGACAGTAGCCGTTTCCTTTTTGGCGTTGGTCTGCTTTAGATCCTCGAGTATTAGGAGATAGCAGTTTTTTTCTTTTTCTTTTTTCTTCCCGAAAAAAGGCATTAATTTTAATGGCGGCATGTCAAGTAGGGCCTGAGAGAAAAGAGAAAAGCGTATATACAAGTAGCTTAATTGGCAGCACAGCGTGCTCCATATCAATACTCAGAATTCCGTTCCCCCTTTATGGTAAAATATTGCTTCCTTTAATCCCCTGCATGCTCATTCTACTAGCCCTCCCAACCCTCATTAGGCTTTACCACCTCTACTGTATCCCTAAATCGTTCTTCCAACAGCTTTTCCAGTGTGGGCTGTGTTGTTACGAGGCACCGATCGGAGGAAAAACAGGCGAGCACGAGAGGGATAAAAATGAAGTCAAGAAGGAGACCTCTAGTGTATCCCACGAGCCCGCTCAAGTCGAGCTAGACCATAGGCTCGAGCTGGCTCGGCTGATGAGCCAATGGGATCGAACCTGCCGTTATAAGCTTGTGAAAGAAGGCTCGAGTTCGCTCGAGCCTGAATTTGTTAGTAGACACAGAATATCACTCGCTTTGAAGGCTTGGGAACAGTGATATGGTACGCCGGAGTGGAGAATAATATAATGTTCAAATATTAAACATATTATTATGATAGAACAAACAAAATCAAATATGTGTTGCATGATCACGGAAAAGTCTATCCACCTCCTCAACTTGCGATTCCTCTGCATCTAACTTAATTTCCCAATCCTCAACCTCTCGTAAGCCTAGCCAGCCTTTCGGAACTAGAGCAGGACCGGCTGCAGGAAAACCTTTTCCGATATTAAAGTTACTCTCCCTGCTTCCGAGTATCCACTGCGATTTTGCTTATTGTAATACACATCCCCCCCGCCTTCTCTAGCCTCTTCTCATCTCCTCCCCTCTCCTCCTGTTTCCTCCCGTCTTACCCTTTACCAGATTTGGGATGAAGGGTTGATAGAAAAGAAATATCGCAAAAAGGTCGAGCTTGGCTCAAGTCGAGCCCTCGAGCCTCTCAGCTTGTGGCAAATACTAGAGACGTCTGTGTATTTTCGGATATGTACCTTGCGTGCTTATCCTTCCTATCCATGGCGAAATAGAGGGTTTATACAGACAATACAAAGATCTCCCCTCAACTTCCTCCTCTCGTGAAAATCCTTCCGGAGGTGCTCATATAACAATGGAGCTCTGGTGCCCTTTGCTCCCCGTATTCCACTTTATCCTGCCCTTTGCTCTCTAATCATTTCTAGCCATGCATGCGAATACTCATATATAGTATGCAAATCGGGATACCCACCCCTCCCCCTTGATTTATGAGTGACAAAGGAAACTACTAACAAAAGAGTGACTGAATAGGAAAGGTACAAAGGAAACTTCCTTCAGCACTGAGTGATCCCGGTGATTTCAACAGGTTGTATTCGAGTACGATGATGGGACAATTCCTTCTCCCCCCTCTGCCACCCCCGGACACTGCCGCCTATCACCCATCGGACTTCCTCCCTTCCTTCCTTGCGGAGTCCCATTGCTGTGCATTCTATCACTTCTTTTTTTTCTCAGACGCTGTGTTGTTTTCGGGCGCCGCGTACGGTGGTGGCTGAGTATCGAGGGTGTCAACTGGGCCACTGTGACCATCAACACTATTTGAAGTAGGGTCTATGTATTAATAGGCAATGTGGGGCACTGTCTGGAAGAGATTCTCACCCCTTGATCCTGTCACTTAATGCGTTTAATGCCGCTATTTGACTGGAACACTGCACGCCATTCTCCTTGTAATCATTCTCGTCTAGAGCTCGGCCCTGGAAGAGTTGAATGGCACTGATAGCCATCCCTGTCCTCCCATCTCCATACCCACAGTAGACGATCGTAACTCCCCCCTTGTCATAGGCATTCCAAATCTGATCAAATTGCTCCTGTGTGACTGCGCTGCATCCCACAGCCTTGATGTGCGAATACAGGATTTTAGCCCTGTGAAGCCTGCCCTCCTGGCGCGGTGATAGCTCTACGGAGTTCAAACTGATGATGTTCTTTATCCCATAGTTGTTGAGGAATTCAATTGAGATTTCGTTAATGCTCTCATCAGCATCTTCGCCATCATAGAATGGCGCAGACGATCGTGCAAGGCGGCCAGGAATCACCCACTCGAACCGTCTGAAAACCGGGTTCTTGATCTTGTGTAGGCCGAGTTGGATGGCTACTTCCCCAACCTTTAACTCCGGACTGTTACTGTCGACACGTTGTATTGGCCCGAGCTTATCACCACTTTCAGGGTGCAGCTTTAATGAATACCCGCCCAGGCTTAGCCGCGTAAAAGTAAGCCACTCCCAGGAGCGGAAGTGAGGTACAGCGCATATAAGTTTGCCTTGGTTCCCCCGGCCCAGAACATACCCGGTGTGTCTATTGCGCATGCCAATTCGCTGGTCTGAGTTCGATTCGCAAATCCACATTTGGTCATGGTGACCCTCCTGATATTCCTGGAGACAAGTGTCTTTGCCTACTGCTGTGAGCATTTCGTTCGTACCGAACACGCTAATCAGATAAAATGTCGCCTGGGTCTAGGTTGTCATTGCCGCGTCCAGGTGGGAACATTGTGCGGGGGTGTTAGTGTTAAGTGTTAAGAGGGGAAAGTGAGGCTACTTTGTATGTCGGGAGATTATAAGAGTTTTGGCTGTAGGCTTTGGAGGCTCAATATAGGCTCAAGGTGGCAGTCGGGGCAGTAGGGGCCCTTATATAAGCCGGATTTGCGTGCTGGGACCCCGCTTGAGGTTAGGCATTAAGGGCCTGCCCCGCACGCCACCAAATAATAAATACCTTCTCTCTAAGAAAGAACAAAAACAGCATATTTCTTGATATTATTATCTGGGGTAGATAAACTTCAAAGGGAAATTCAAAGAAACAATGAAAACCACAGTCTAGTAGCAGATACTCCTCCACTCATGTTGCCGAAGGGAAAATGCAAATGGAGACCTACGTGTTGAGTGGCTAGTCCTGTTGTCCCATCATATTTTACAACATCACAAGTCTCCTTACGCCTCTACTATTGGGCCTCCAATCCATTTGTCCTTCACATAGGATAGGAAGAAGAGCATTTGCTATCTGACTATGGTATTCATTTTCTCTTTGAAGCCAGTCTGCTTTATGGTTGCATGACGAGTAGAGCACAAGAAAAGAGAGAAATGTGTACAAGTAGCTTAATTGGCAGTACAGCATACTCCATCCCAATACCAAGCATTCCGTCTCCGGTTTATGGTAAAAATCTGTTTCTTCAACCCCTGCGTGCTCATTACACTTGTCTTCCCAACTCTCATTATGCTTTACCACCTTCACCGTATCCATACATCATTCTTCCAATCGCTTTTCCAGTGTGGGCTGTATGGTGATTGCACGATTCCTTCCTCCTTCCACCGCCCCAGGACACTGCTGCATGTCATCCGTAGGTACTTCACCTTTGCAAAATCCCATCGCCGCGTATTCTATGTGGTCCTTTTTTCCTCAGGCGTTGTGTATGATGGCGGTTGAATATCGAGGGTGTCGACTGGGCCACTGTGGCTTTCATCACTATTTGAAGTAGAGTCAGCATAGGCAATGTGAGGCATTGTTTGGAAGAGGTACTCACCCGTTGATCCTGTCTCTTAATGCGTTTAACGCCGCTATTTGACTAGGACACTGCACACCATTCCCTCTATAATCACTGTCATTTAGAGCCCGGCCCTGGAAGAGTTGAATTGCGCTGATAGCCATCCCTGTCCTCCCATCTCCATACCCATAGTAGACGATCGTAACTCCCGCCCTGCTATAGGCACTCCAGATCCGGTGGAATTGCTCCTGTGTCACTGCGGCGCACTTCACAGCCTTGATGTGTGAATACGAGATTTTAGCAGCACGAAGCCTGTTTCTCTGGCGCTGCGATAGCTCTACGGAGTTCAAACTAATGATGTCCTTTATCCCATAGCTGTTAAGAAACTCGATTGAGGTTTCGTTAATGCTCTCATCGGCATCTTCGCCATCGTAGTATGGTGCGGAAGACCGTGCAAGGCGGCCAGGAATCACCCACTCGAACCGTCTGAACACCGGGTTCTTGATCTTGTGTAGGCCGAACTGGGTGCACACTTCCCCAATCTTTAAATGTGGACTGTTACTGTCGACACGTTGTAGTGGCCCGAGCTTCTTACTACCATCAGGGTTTACCCTTAATGAGTACCCCCCCAGGCTAAGCCGCGTGAAAGTAAGCTGCTCCCAAAACAATAATTTGGACACAATACACCTAAGTATGTTGTTTTCCCCCCGGCCCAGAAAACACCCGGTTTGTCTATTGCGCATGCCAATTCGTTCGTCTGAGTTCATTTCGCAGATTCACATTTGGTCATGGTGACCCTCCTGATATTCCCGGAGACAAAGCTCTCCTCCTGCTGCTGTGAGTATTTCATTCGTACCGAACATGCTAATCAGATAAATGTCGCCTGCGTCTAGGTTGTCGTTGCCGCGTCCAGGTGGGAACATCGTGTGGGAGTGTTGGGTGTTAAGTGCTAAGAAAGGAGTGTAGGGTACTTTGTGCGTTGGGGGATTATAAGAGTCTTCCTTGTAGGCTTGCGAGGCTCGATAAAGGCTCAGGTCAGCAGTGGGAGCACTAGGGGCTCTTATATCCCTGGGTTTGCATGTGGGGGCTGCAAGTGCAGTAAAAAATTAAGCGTCCGCCCCGCACGGCACTATAAAATAGGTGCCTTTTCTTATTTTGTTTTTTCGAAAAAATAATAGCGTATTTTCTAATATCTAAAGTAGACTAACTTCAAAGAGGAAATTAATACCATAGTTAAGGAGTAGTTGCTCTTCTGTCTACTCTATGGAAAGGAGACGGTACAATCAGTGAGGCTTAGTAAATATTTGCGTGCAGTTTTGGCTGATTCCTCCTGAAATTTGGTGTTAAGGCATGCCAAGCCTCCCTGAGGATGCTGCCTTTCTGAGCGCTCATCCGGTGTACTGGTACTCGGGTGAGGGGGAAAATATTGGGACATGCAGGGGGGTAGTGGAGTTACTCGAATTAGTAGTTATCCTACTCTTTTGATTCTTTCACACTCCTATTAAGGTATATGCACAGGCCTTTGCTACCCCTGCTTGTCCCAATACTTCCCCCCTAGCCCTAGTACAGTACAGTACAGGGTCCAGTAAGGGGTTCTTGTAAATGGGAGGCCTAAAAGTGGGGACGTAAGCAAACCTGTGTTGTGAAATATGGTAGGACAACAGATACAATACCGGTACTTGTATACCGGTATTGGTAAATCACGATTTTACTTGTCGCTTAACATAAAGGTACTTGTACATATCCATTTGCATTTTCCTTTGGACAGTGTGAGCTGAAGCGCATCTGCTATTGGACTATGGTATCCATTGTCTTTTTGGTTACTCTGCTTTAGATATTATTAAGAAATATGCATTAACTTTCTGGTGGCATGTCGAGTAGAGTCTGAGGAAAAAGAGAAAAGCGTATAAGTAGCTTAATCAATAGCATAGCATACTCTATCTTAATATACGATAAAAAATCTCTTCCTCCAACCTTCCATGTAGTCATTGCACTTGCCCTCCTAACTTTGATTAGGCTTTACCACCTCCACCGTATACATCCTTCTTCCAACCGCTTTTCCAGTGTAAGTTATGTTATTATGAGGCGCCAATCGAGAGAAAAACAGGCCAGTAGGAGAGGAATAGAAACGAAGTTAAGGGGGAAACGTCGGTGTATTTTCAAATTCATATCTTGCTTGCTTGCTTATCGTTCCCATCCATGGCGGAATGGAGGGCTTATATAAACATTACCAAAATCTTCCCCCAACTTCCTCGCTCATGGAAATCCTTCCGGAGATGCTTATACAACAATGGAGTTCTAGTCCCGTTTGTCCTCACTATTCTAATCCATAATGCCCTTCGCTCTCCGATCATTTCTAGCCATGTATGTGAATACTCATGCACAGTATACAAACTGGGTATGCCCAATCCTCCTCTTTGGTTCATAATGAGTGACGAAAGAAACCACTAACTACAGAGTAACTGAATAGGAAAGGTAAAAAGGAAATGTAGCAATGCGCAATGGCCGGAATGCAGAAGTGGTAATTGTTAACAGCCAAGATCATTGATTGGGAAAAACTATACTTATATGAATAACAAGGAAGATGTAGTCTAGCCATATACTAAGGTCGTTCAGTTCTGTCATTACCACCAGGATCCCTCAATACCCTCAACAAGGAATCAGGAAAACAGGGGTCTTGAAAGAAATCATACCGGAAGAACAAAAGGAACAGTAAAATACAATGCCTGTTAGTCCTAACTACGGCCTGGCTTGAAAGGAAGTAAATACCTGAAAGAAGCGTTTGGGGGGAGAAAGAAACCATAGACGAACAGGAAATATCCTTCAGTACCAAGTGATCACTGGTGATTTTCAACAGGTTGTTTGGTGGTTACACGATTCCTTCATTCTACCACCGCCCTAAGATACTGCCGCGTATCACCCATATGCACTTCCTCCCACCACTCCCTCCTTCCATAATCCCATTGCCATGCATTTTATCACTTCTCTTTTTTCTCAGGCGCTGGGTATGGTGGCGGTTGAGTATCGAGGGTGTCGACTGGCCCATATGGTTTTCAGCACTATTTGAAGTAGGGTTAGCGCAGGCAATATAAGGCACTGTCTAGATTCCCAACTATTGAGTCTGTCGCTTAGTGCGTTTAATGCCGCTATTTGACTGGGATACTGCACACCACTTTCCCTATAATCGTTGTCGTCAAGAGCCCGGCCCTGGAAGAGTTGAATCGTACTGATAGCCATCCCTGTCCTTCCATCTCCATACCCACAGTAGACGATCGTAGCTCCTGCCTTGTCATAGGCATTCAAAATCTGATCAAATTGGTCCTGTGTCACGGCGGCGCACTCCACAGCCTTGATATGTGAATATGAGATTCCGGCGGCACGAAGCCAGCCCCTTGGGCGTGGGGATAGCTCCACAGAGTTCAAACTGATGATGTTCTTTATCCGATAATTGTTAAGGAACTCAATTGAGGTTTCGTTAATGTTTTCATCTGCATCTTCGCCATTGTAGTATGGGGCGGAAGACCGTACAAGGCGACCAGGAAACACCCACTGGAACCGTCTGAACACCGAGTTCTCGACCCTGTGTAGGCCGAACTGGGTGCATACTCCCCCAACCTTTAAATTCGGACTGTTATTGTTGACACATTGTATTGACCTGAGCTCATTCCTGCCTTCATGGCTCACCTCCAACGAATACCCACCCAGGCTAAGCTGCGTGAAAGTGAGCCACTCTAAAGCGCTGCTATGGGATGAGACGTATCCAACTTTGTGGTCTTCCCTCCTGCCTAGGAACCGCTTGGTGTGTCTATTGCGCATGCTAATCCGACGGTCTGAGTTCATTTCGCAGATCTACATTTGGTCCCAGTGACCCTTCCGATATTCCCCGAGACAAATATTTTCTCCCTTTGCTGCGAGCATTTTGTTTGTACCGAACACGCTGATCCGATAGATGTCGCCTACGTTCAGGTAGTCATTAACGTGCCCAGGTGGAAACATGGTGCCAGGATGTTGGTGTTAAGTGTTAAGAGAGGAATGTGGGGGTACTTTGTACGGTACTGTACTTTGGGGGATTATAAGTCTTGGCTGTAGGCTTTGGAGGCTCGATGCAAGCTCACGCGGGAGGTGGGAGCAGTAGGGCTCTCATATATTCTGGACTTGCATCGCACTTGAGGTTCAGGATTAAGGTACGATGGGTGTCTAGCTTGCTAAGCTAAGCGCCTGCTGCCTTGGATACCACCCTTCCGTGCCCTGGCCCCATAGTCTACTCATGTTGCCGAGTGCTAAGGCCCTGTTTGGTTTCGATCGTTCCATTCCGTTGTCCCATACAAATGACCGTTTCAAAATGGAGAGAAAGCCATTTTCACAGCAGAAATGGTCGCCCAACGGAATGGAACCATCGCAACCAAACAGGGTCTTAACGATGAGTGGTATCTTATGATGGGGGACAAAAAGTGGTGTCCTAGATGCCTCTTTAGGGTGTTTTGGTACCCTATTTTTTTTGCTAATAATTTATGATAATATTATTATCATAAAGGTATCACGGTTTACAGGCTGGCGCTGCTTGATTTTCCAGACCCCGCTCTCTCCGCCCTCCCAATTAAGAAGGCAATTAAGAAGGCAATTACAAGGCAAAACAACAGAACTTCGAGCTTAATAGGCTAGTGGAAAGGGCATCATAGTGAGATCTAAAGTTACCCTGCTGACACCATGCTACCTCAGTTATTCCATGATCTTCACTAGTACTGCCCGTGCTAACATAGCGATGGGAAGCAAAGAACCACCACCGGGTCTGCTCGGTACTCCTTCTTGCTTGGCCCTTCGTGCCCCTCCATTAGGGCTCACTCTCATAAATCGTTCCGATCAAACGGTGTCCCCAAGGGATGTGCGTTGTATAATGGCTAGGATTGCACTACACCTCCATTCCGGCTACTAGTTATGCAGATTTATCCTCGCTGAAGACCAGCATACCTGGACAGGGGAGTCTCCGCTACTGAATTAATGGTTCTTGGTTCTTGAAACAGGGCCAAGGTTACCTTCTCGTCCTCGAACTGGGTCGTGAAATTGGTATTTTTGGCCGTTTTTCGATATCTTTGGTGTCTACCGGCGAGGGACGTTGGAAAGGGTTGGGAGGCATGTGCTTTAGGTCATGTCGTGATCTAGTAGTCAAATATCGCGATTACACACTTAAACTATTAAGGGTTTAAGAAAGGGGAAACCGTAGAAGTAGTTGGCAGCACAGCGTACTCCATCATAACATATGGTAAAAAAATCTCTTCCTTTAGCCTCCCACGTGCTCATTCCACTTGCCCTCCCGATTCGCGTTAGGGTTTATCATCTCCACCGTATCCCTACATCCTTCCTACCGCCTTTCTAGTGGGGGTTGTACGATAACTGCGCAATTCCTTCCTTCCACCGCCGCCTTAAGACACTGCCGCATACCACCCATATACACTTCCTCCCACTCTCCCCTCCTCGCATAATCTCATCGCCATGCATTCTATCACTTCTTTTTTTTCTCAGGCGCTGTGTTTTCAGGAGCTGTGTACGGTGGCGGTTGGGTATTGAGGGTGTTGACCGGGCCACTACTGCTCTCAGCACTATTTAAAGTAGGGTCAGCGTAGGCAATGTGGGGCACTGTCTGGAAGTGATTCTCACCTACTGATTCTGTCACTTAATGCGTTCAATGCCGCTAATTGACTGGGATACTGCACGCCACGCTCCCTGTAATCGTTGTCATCTAGAGCCCGGCCCTGAAAGAGTTGAATGGCACTGATAGCCATCCCTGTCCTCCCATCTCCATACCCACAGTAGGCAAGCGTAGCGCCTGCCTTGTCATAGGCATTCCAGATCTGATCAAATTGCTCTTGTGTGACTGCGGTACACTCCACGGCCTTGATGTGCGAGTATGTGATTTCAGCGGCACGAAGCCTGCCCTTCTGGCGTGGAGATAGCTCTATGGAATTCAAACTGATGATGTTCTTTATCCCATATTCGTTAAGGAACTCAATTGAGGTTTCGTTAATGCTTTCATCGGCATCTTCGCCATCGTAGTATGGTGCGGACGACCGTGCAAGGCGACCAGGAATCACCCACTCGAACCGTCTGAACACCGGGTTCTTGATCTTGTGTAGGCCGAACTGGGTGAACTCTTCCCCAATCTTTAAATGTGGACTACTACTATCGACACGTTGTATTGGCCAGAGCTTAAACTTATCGTCAGGGTTCACCCTTAATGAATAACCACCCAGGCTATGCCGCCTGAGAATAAGCCATTCCCGACCAATGAAATTGGATGCAGCACATTTAAGTTGGTCCTGTACCCATCGGCCTAGAAAAAACTTGGTGTGTCTGTTGCGCATGCCAATTCGATGGTCTGAGTTCATTTCGCAGATCCACATTTGGTCATGGTGACCCTTCTGATATTCCCGGAGACAAATGTCTTTTCCTACTGCTGTGAGCATTTCGTTCGTACCAAACACGCTAATCAGATAAGTTTCGCCTGGAGCTAGGTGGTCGTTCCCGCCTCCAGGTGGGAACATGGTGCGGGGGTGTTGGTGTTAGATGTTAAGAGATGAACGTAGGAGTACTGTACTTTGTACGTTGGGGGATTATAAGTCTTGGCTGTAGGCTTTGGAGGCTCGATGCGAGCTCACGCAAGAAGTGGGAGTAGTAGGGGCTCTTATATATTCTGGACTTGCATCCGGGGACTGCATTTGAGGTTCAGGATTAAGGTACGATGGGTGTCTCGCTAAGCTAAGCGCCTGCTGCCTTGGATACCACCTTCCGTCTCGTGGCCCCATACAGATATCTAGCAAGAATTACCTGAACATCCGCGTCTAAAGCTAGTACTATGGGCTCTCAGACAGCAGTGGCAATCTGCCATACCGGTACTCGAGTACGAGCCTTTAATCCCTGTGTTTAGGTACCGCTAGTACTTGCTAGATACTTGCACAAAGGACCATTTCCCTTCCGTTCCAACATTCTAGACGCAACCGCCATTTAGCAAACTTAGAACCTACTTGTATCAACAATTTCTGAGAGAGAGACTTCCAGAGGTCTTTTTCAGAGCGGAACAGTTGTTTTTCCTTCTGTTTTTGCCAATCAGGCCCTAAGGGTGTAAGATAATAGGCTTATCCGCTCTCTCCCAGTGTTGCAGTAAAGGGCTTCGGTAGCCGAACCCGCGGGCTTAGAAGTGGGGGCTGAATGGGGTTTATGAAAATAGGGGTTGGAGGTGGGGTTCTTTAATGTCCTAGTATGATATAATATATGGTGCTAAGCGCTTAAAAGGTGTATCATAAGCCAAATAGCAGGAAATGGAATACTAGCCTGGCCGGATTGAAGCCAAACACTTGAATACCTAATTTTCATTCTTCTAAATAATCTAACTAAACTACTGGTAGGCTATCGCTGTACACGCACTTTGCATGGGAATTTCCACCCTCAACCTGGCTGTATGAGTATTTATTGCTTTGAGATGGGGAGAGAGGAGTACGAACGCTGTTACTCGCTTACTTGCTTCTCCCCCTACATCCTGCTTCCTTTTCCTACTCCAGTATCATTTTATTTGCTCCAACTACTTTCAAATGTTATTGCTTACTACCGGTATTTTTACTAGAAGGGGCTCTAATAACCCCCTTGTTCGAAAAGCGCGTTTCAAGTGCTTCGATGAAGCGTATCTCTTCCTTCAACACCCCCACACACACCCCCCCCCGCTAAGCTTTACCATCTCCGCCCTATCCTTAACCGTGCCAAGGTTGTCACGGAGTCACAACCCCCGATTGCTCGCTTGCTCGCAATCCAGGGCACTCTCAAGAGAGTGCCTTTCAGCTCAACGAAAGATATCAGCTCAACGGAAGATTCCCGCAAAATCCAAACCAGAGTCCCACCACACGAAAATAAAAGTTGTAAAAGAGAGGAAAGAAAATGGAAGCCTTGTTCATAAAGACTTAAAAGGGTGTACTCGAGTATGAGAAAGCCAGAAGGACGTTTAAAGCATCAGAGAATGTTTGGTTGTGGTTTGAAATTCTTAAATTCACATACAAATTGAATCTTCCGTTGAGCTGATATCTTCCGGGGGTTGTAACTCCGTCACAACCTTGGCACGGTTATCGGGTTAGAACAACCCATTGCCAATTGGGCAAAGCTCAGAAGAACAGTGTGGAGGTCTTGGAGGAACGTCCCGCTGGTCGCTCGGAGGTCATAGCTCACTACGCACGGACCGGAGAGCCACCAGCACATAGAACCATCGACGCCCATGAGTTGAGAACCTCGATGCTCGCTACAATTCGCATTCTCGTCTCCAAGCTCGCTACAGCTCGCGTTTTTTGTTACCCACCCACCACCCCCAACACTCTCACTGCGCCCTCATTGTCACCTAGGGATCTATCGGTGCCAACGATCTCAAGCGACAAGGGCAGCGACATCTCCCCCACCGCCTCCGCCAGTGGAAATACGGAACGAGGTTGGTTGATGGAATAGATCATTTAGATAGTCTTGGTTTTCCTTACTTCTCTGTACTCATCAGGCTTTTCATTCTCTCATATTGGTTATTATCTCAATGTATTTGTTTGGCTTTGGAAAATTGGTTAACGTTTGCAGGTTATGAATGGCACAGCGGTAGACGATAGAAAGAGAATTCACAGGGAACTTAGGCTCTTCGTTCACACTCTTGAAATTCGCCTTAACTAAAACAAAACTCACGCTAGAGACAGGTGTCTAGGTAAAACATAAGTAGCCCTCGTGATCCTTCTATCGAACACCACACCTATCTCTCTGTTTCCCTCCATGTCCTTGTTCCTCTGTACACTTCCATGATAAACAAAGGAAAGACACGTCGGTCTAATCTCCTGCATAAACTGTGAAACATCTCTCTCAATCTCCCAAATCATCCGCAAGCATCTAAATAATCTTTCAGACTCTCCCGCATATTCCAAAGTCAACCACATCCTTCCAAAAGAAGCAGGATTTATATAAACAATACAAAAATCTTCCCCCAACTTTCTCGCTCATGAGAATCCTTCCGGAGATGCTCATACAACAATGGAGTTCCAATCCCCTCTGTCCCCGGCATTATGACCCATACTGCCTTGGCTCTCTGATTATTTCGAGCCATGTATGCGAATACTTATGTACAGTATACAAACTGAGTATACCCATTCCTCCTCCTTGATTCATAATGAGTGACAAAGGAAACTACTGATAAAAGAGTGACTAAATAGGAAAGATACAAGGGAAATGTAGCAATGCGCAATGGCCGGAATGCAGAAGTGGTAATTGTTAACAGTCAGGATCATTGAGTGGGAGAAACCATACTCACATGAATAACAAGAAAGGTGTAGCCTAGCTATATAGTAAAGTGATTCAGTCCTGTCATTGCCAGCGGGATTCCTCAATACCCTCAGCCAAGAATCAGGAAAACAAAGGTCTTCAACAAAGAAACAATATAGGAAGAACAAAAGGAACAATGCCTGCTAGTACTAACTAGGGCCTGGCTTGAAAAGAAGTAGAGACCTGAAAGAAGCATTTGAGAGGAGAAAGAAACAAGAGGTGACAGGAAGCACCCTTCATGGCCGAGTGATCACTGGTGGTTTTCAGCAGATTGTACGATGTTCACAAAATTCCTCCCTCTTACCACCGCCTTAAGATGCTACCATGTATCACACATACACACTTCCGCCCACCCCTCCTTCCTTGAATAATTCCATCACTATAGGTTCTATCACTTCTGTTTTTTTTCAGGCGCTGTGTTTTCGGGCACTGTGTATGGTGGTGGTTGAGTATCGAGGGTGCCGACTGGGCCACTGTGGCTTTCATTACTATTTTTTGAAGTAGAGTCAGCGTAGGCAATGTGAGGCACTGCCTAGGTTCCCACCTATTGATTCTGTCTCTTAGTACGTTTAATGCAGCTATTTGACTGGGACACTGCACGCCATTCTCCCTGTAATCATTGTCGTCTAGAGCCCGGCCCTGGAAGAGTTGAATCGCACTGATAGCCATCCCTGTCCTCCCATCTCCATACCCACAGTAGACGATCGTAGCTCCTGACTTGCTATAGACATTCCAGATCTGATCAAATTGCTCCTGTGTGGCTGCCGTGTACTCCATAGCCTTGATGTGTGAATATGAAATTCCAGCGGCACGAAGCCAACCCCTGGGACGTGGTGACAGCTCCATAGAGTTCAAACTGATGATATGCTTTATCCCATAGTTGTTAAGAAACTCGATTGAGGTTTCGTTAATGCTCTCATCGGCATCGTCGCCGCTGTAGTATGGCGCGGAAGACCGTGCAAGGCGACCAGGAATCACCCACTCGAACCGTCTGAACACTGAGTTCTTTATCTTGTGTAGGCCAAACTGGGTGGCTACTTCCCCAACCTTTAAATGCGGACTGTCACTGTTGACACGTTGGAGTGGTCTGCGCTTCGCGGTAAGGTCAGGGTTCACATTTATTGAATACCCGCCCAGGCTAAGCCGCGTGAATGTAAGCCACTCCCGAGCGCGGTTATGGGGTGCGATACACTCAAGTCGGCCGGCTCCCCGCGTGCCCAGAAAACGCCCAGTGTATCTATTTCGCATGCCAATTTGATAGTCTGAGTCCTTTTCACAGATCCACATTTGGTCATGGTGGCCCTCCTGATATTCCCGGAGACAAAACCCTTCTCCCACTGCCGTGAACATTTCGTTCGTACCGAACACGCTTATCAGATAAATGTCGCCTGGGTCTAGGTTGTCGTTACCGCGTCCAGGTGGGAACATGGTGCGGAGGTGATGGTGTTAAGCGTTAGGTGTTGAGTGTTTTTAGAGGAATATGGGGCTACCTTGAGCGTTGGAGGAATAAGAGTCTGAGATAGGTTTCGGAGGCTCAATAGGCTCGGGTCCATGGTGGGAAGAGTAGGGACTTTTATATATTCTAGATTTGCATGGGGGACCTGCAGTTGAAGTTAATCAAGGGCCTACCCCGCACACCACTATAAAAATAATTGCCTTTTCTAAAAAAAGAACAGCATATTTCCTACTTATTCTATGGAAAGGAGAAATAAATTGGAAGCAGAATACGGTACCAGTAGTAGAGAGGTAAGGAAACTTGTGATGTGGCGAAATGTGGTGGGGCAACAGATGCAATACCGGTATGTTTCAAAACCACAACTTTACTTGCCGGGCAATATGCAGGTATCATATCTATTTGCATTTTTCCCTTGGACAGTATGAGCGGGAGAGCACCTGCTTTTAAGCTATGGTATCCATGTTCTTTTTAAAGTTACCCTGCTTTAGATACCCGAGTGCCAAGGTAAGCCTGCGAACGGCAGGGTTTATTCTTAACATGAACTAAAGTGGCAAATATCCGATAATAATCCGTAGACAGATACTTCAGCTAATACCGTAGCAGAGCAGAAAGCGTTTGAGGAATGCCTCTGGTTTTCAACACATGCCCACTAGTGCGTGCACTATTGGGAATATCGTCCTTAGCTTTGTCAGCCATGCTGTTCGCGAACTATCCCTGATATCCCAGTATTAGGAGATAGCTGTTTTTTTCTTTTTCTTTTTCTTTCGAAAAATGGCATTAATTTTTATGGCGGCATGTCAAGTAAGGCCTAAGAAAAAATGGAAGGGTGTACAAGCAGCTTAATTAGTAGCACAGTATATTCAATCCTAATACTCAGCATTTCCTTCCCCTTTTATGGTAACATATTTGCTCCAATCCTCCGCATGCTGAATGCACTCGCCCTCCCAGCCTTGATCAAGCTTTACCACCCCCACTCTATCCCCACATCCTTCTTCCAACGGCTTTCCCAGTGTGAGGTGGGTTATGAGATGCCAATCGGGGGGAAAACAGACGAGCAGGAGAGGAATAGAGATGAAGTCAAGCAGCAAATCGCTATATTTTCGGATTCGTATCTTGCTCCCTTACCCTTCCTATTCATGGCGGAACAGAGGGTTTATATACACAATACAAAAATATTGCCCCAACTTCCTCGCTCGTAGAAATCCTTCCGGAGATGCTTATATAACAACGGAGTCCCAGCCCCCTTTGTCCCTAGCATTTCAATCCATTCTGCCCGTTGCTCTCCGATCATTTTCAGCCACGTATGTTAATACTCATATATAGTATGCAAACCGGGTATACCCATCCCTCCCCCATGATTCATAATGGGTGACAAAGGGAACTACTAACAAAAGGGTGACTGAATAGGGAAGGTAAAAAGGAAATGTAGCAATGCGCTATCGCTGGGATGGAGAAGTGGTAATTGTTAACAGTCAAGATCATTGATTGGGAAAACCATACTCATATGAATAACGAGAAAGATGTAGCCCAGCTATATAGAAAGTGATCCAGTCCTGTCATTACCACCGGGATCCCTCGATACCCTCAACAAGGAATCAAGAAAACAAAGGCCTTCAAAGAAACTATACAGGAAGGAAAAGAACAATAAAAGACAACGTCTACTAATCCTAACTAGCTTGAAAAGAAGTAAAGACCTGAAGGAAGCACTTGAGAGGAGAAAGAAACAATAGATAAACAGGAAGATCCTTCAGCACCGAGTGATCGCCGGTGATTTCAAAAGGTTGTTCGATGATTACACAATTCCATCCTCCTACTACCACCACTTCTTTTTTTTCTCAGGCGCTGTGTTTTCAAGCCCTGTGTATGGTGGCGGTTGAGTATTGTGGGTGTCGACTGGGCCACTGCGGCTTTCAACACTATTTGACCAATGTTAGCGTAAGTAATGTGAGGTATATATTGGAAGAGATTCTCATCCATTGATTCTGTCGCTTAATGTGTTTAATGCCGCTAATTGACTGGGACACTGCACGCCATTCCCCCTGTAATCGTTGTCATCTAGAGCCCGGCCCTGGAAGAGTTGAATCGCACTGATAGCCATCCCCGTCCTCCCATCTCCATACCCACAGTAGACAATCGTGGCTCCCGCCTTTTCATATGCTTTCCAGATCTGATCAAATTGCTCTTGTGTGATAGCGGTCCACTCCACGGCCTTGATGTGTGAATATGAGATTCCAGCGGCACGAAGCCTGCCCTTCTGTCGCGGTGATAGCTCCACAGAGTTCAAACTGATGATGTTTTTGATCTCGTAGTTGTTGAGGAACTCAATTGAGGTTTCGTTAATATTCTCATCGGCATCTTCGCCATCGTAGAATGGCGCAGATGACCGTGCAAGACGACCAGGAATCACCCACTCGAACCGTCTAAACGTCGGGTTCTTGAGCCTGTGTAGGCCGAACTGGGTATGTATTTCGGAAATTTTCAAATACGGACTCGTACCGCCAACACGTTCGAGTGGCCGGAGCTTCTCAGCACCCCAAGGGTTCATCATTATTGAATACCCACCCAAGCTATGTCGGGTGAAAGTAAGCCACTCCCAAGCGCGGTTATTCCATGCGAGACATCTAGGTTGGTCGTTTGCCCTCCAGCCTAGAAAACGATTGGTGTGTCTATTGCGCATACCAGTTCGACAGTCCCAGGTGATTTCGCAGATCCACATTTGGTCATGGTGACCCTCCTGATATTCCCGGAGACAAAGATCTTCTCCTACTGCTGCGAGCATTTCGTTCGTACCGAACACGCTAATCCGATAAATTTCACCTGCCACTAGGATGTCGTTACCATTCCCCGGTGGGAACATGGTGCAGAGGTACTGGTGATAAGTGTTAAGCGTTAAGAGAGGAAAATAGGGGTACCTTCCGCCTTGGGGCACAATGAGAGTGTTAGTTATAGGCTTCGGAGGCTCAATAGGCTCAGATCAGTAGTGGGAGCACTAGGGGCTCTTATATATTCCTGGATTTGCATGCGGAGACTGCACTTGAAGTGAATTATCAAGGACATGCCCCACACGCCATCATAAAAATAAATGCCTTTTTTTTTACGGTACTCTGCCAAAAGAAAAAATAAATGGGTGGCCTAATACTGTACGGAGGTACAGGGCATAAGTTTTGTAGGTTCCACAAGCGAGGTCTGCCACTCTCACCCCCTGTGTAACCTACAAAACTTATGCCCTGTACCTCCGTAGTGGTGGTGTAAGGAAACTCGTGATGCTACCAAATATGGTAGGACAACAGAGGCAAGATGATTCCATGTCACAATTTTACTTGCTGCGCAAGATATGTATCTATTTGCATTCCTCTTTGGACAGCCTCCGTGGAAGAGCATCTGCTATCTGCTTATGGTATGCATTTTCTCTTTGAAGCCAGTCTACTTTAGATATTAGGAGATATGCTGTTGTTTTTTTTGAAAAAAGAATAGCATTAATTTTTATGGCGGCATGCCGAGCAGGGCCTAAGGAAAAAGAGAAAAGCATACAAGTAGCTTAATCGGAAGCACAGCGCACTCCATCTTGATTCTGAGCATTCCCTCCCCCTTTTATGGTAAAAAATCTCTTCCTTGAACCTCTCGCCCTCCCAACTCTCATTAGGATTTACCACCTCCACTGTATCCGTACATCCTTCTTCCAACCGCATTTCTAGTGTAGGTTGTACCGGAACGATTATTACGCAATTCCTTCCCCCTGCTACCACCTTTTAACACTCCCACTATCACCCATGCGCACTTCCTCTCACCCTCCCCTCCTTGCATAGTCCCATCGTCATACATTCTATCGCTTTTTCATTGTTGAGGCGCTGTGTATGGTGGCGGTTGGGTATCGAGGGTGTCGACTGGGCCACTGTCACTTTCAACACTGTTTGAAGTAGGGTTAGCATACTCGTAGGCAATGCAAGGTACTATCTGCCAGTGGAAGAGATTCTCACCTATTGATTCTGTCGCTTAATGCGTTTAATGCCGCTAATTGACTGGGACACTGCACGCCACGCTCCCTGTAATCGTTGTCATCTAGAGCCCGGCCCTGGAAGAGTTGGATGGCACTGATAGCCATCCCTGTCCTCCCATCTCCATACCCACAGTAGAC
>Ga0307507_10003099_pt1 | contig 33114 bp, 11 predicted proteins | sample 7_EM_MG_FD_207223 | JGI IMG/M metagenome (GOLD analysis project Ga0307507, IMG submission 207223) | Populus trichocarpa ectomycorrhiza microbial communities from riparian zone in the Pacific Northwest, United States - 7_EM | ecosystem: Host-associated > Plants > Roots > Unclassified | place...
AAGGAGTAGGCGTCTGCAGACGCCTTTTCGATACTTATAGGCTGCGAAGTAGACGGCAGAGAGTGTATAACAGGCCGAGGAGGGGGTTTTTTGTCCCGTATCGGGTTTTCCTATTATGTAAAATAGGAGTACCGCATGGCTACAGAGCTAAATCGGTGTAAGATTAATAATAATAGCAGGAAACTTAAAATTAAAAAGAACTTAAACTATATTATAACACTTATAAGGTAATAAGTTATAAATTCTTAACTAAATTAAATTATTTTGGACCTTCAGCTAAAGGGGGGGGTACTATAATAGGACTAGCCTAGTTACAGTAGGAATGTCTTAGTAAAATACTTAATAGATAAATTCTAATGCTTTAATTAAATTCTGCTAAATTCTACCAAGTTAATTAAATTCTACTAAATTCCACTAACTTAATTAATTTCTACCAGTCTCCACTAAATTCCACTAACGTAATGGAATTTGGTCAAAACCTGTTAAAATCCGCGTAGGCTTGTGCCTACGCGTCTACTGCTAAGACCACGAATATTTAGTTACAAGTTTCCTATATTCCTTTCTCTTCTTTACGCAACGTCTTGTTCTCTTCAAGAGCTATATACCCTTAGATTTAGATAGAATTTATATCATTCCTTCGAATCTTCCCTAAAGCCTCTTCGCGCCCTTACATAAAGGTATTATTATATGTCCCTAATAGTTTGACCAAAGAGGTAAAGAATTTTAGCTTCTTTAGAGGGGAAGTGGTTATAGTTAATATAAAGCTTTCCTTATACCTAGATTCTCTAGTTCTTAAAGGTTAGGTCTATGCCGTCTAATAATAGTAGGGGGTTAGGGAGCTTAACGGACTTTAATTACTTTATTATTGTGTCCGTATTTTCTAGTGTATTATATTTAGTTAAGCAAATGGGTTAACTAAGGCTTTATAAAAGGGAGGCTAGGCTATTTTATAAGGCAGTAAGGCTTTCTAGAATCTCCTTTAAAGTCTCTTATATGCTTTAGGCTTAAAGACAATTAACCTTCTAATTAGCTGCAAGGGCACGAATCTGCTTATATACATCTGTAACGTTGTTATTATCTTTAATTTCTGATCCTAGTTAGATCTTATATTACTCTTAGGTAGAGGCAGGTCTTTTAAATAAGCTTGCTTTAGGTGCTATTATTAACCTCCTAAGGTTTATTGGAATTATACAATTTAGTTTTAATTCCAGGGTTCTTTTAGGGGTGCAGGTTAAGTATAGTCTGGTCTATAAAGTGGGATATTGTTAGGGCCTTCTCAGGCGTAATAGTGTGAGTTTTCTTTAATGTCTAAGTATAACGCGTTAACGCGTTGTTGCAGACAAAGGTCTTCTTTTTAGGGTGGGATATTATTAAGGCCTTCCCAGGTAATATAGGGAGAGCTTAGTATAATGTAATAGCTCGCACAAATGCCTCTAAACCGAAGCTTGTGGATTGCTATCTAATAAAGATACTAAGCTAAGGAGGAGGAAAGGTGGCCGCGAGGGCTTGTATAAACAAATAGGTAGCGCGGGCCGCCAAGGCGCTAATAGTAGACGAGCCAATAGTAGGTAAGCAAACAGTAAGAATTAGTACTGGATAGTATTAGATAGTATTAAACAGTATACTAGGTAGCAGAATATGGCAGAATTTGGCAGGTAACGCGCTCTAGCACCGTCACACTTCTAGTACTACTACTTATTCTTAAACAGCGTCTTCTTTGGATAGTATCCCTAGCAGTTCTTATATAGATCCCTATAGCTTTCTCTTATAGGATTCTAGGATCCCTATTATAATAGCGAAACGTTCTCATTTCTAATGCCTGTACTTAATCTTATAGTTTTAATTTGCGGGGTCTTCCCTATTATCTTATTTATAGTATATTTAGAACCGTTACTAAATCCTAATTTATGGTCTTTAGGAAAGTTTTAATTACCATATCACATCCTAGCTAAAGGTGCTCCTTAGGTTCCTAACTGTTATATACCTAGGAGTATCCTTCTTAATAAACCAAAAATTCGCGTTTCTTTTAACACTATCTTTGGTCTAGAATATCTTCTATATTCTATTCTAGTTCCCTATTAATTTTACTAGGTAGGGGTGGTTCTATACCGTCTCTTCTCTAGTATAACTTTAATAAGGAAACATAAAATATAGGATATATTAGATATGATTTTGGCAATTCCAATTTATAGGCTTAATTTCCTTTAGTTTTCCTAACTATCTTAAAGGGTCTAAGCTACCTATAGTCCAGCTTCTTCTTAATACATTTTATCTAGATGTTTTTTATAGATAGTAAGACTTCGTCTCCTATTTTAAATTCTTTAGGCATATATCCCTTATTATAGTACCTTTTAAGTTCTTTTTAACAAATTCTTATTTGCTTAATTCTCTTAAATACCACTAGGGCCTCTCTTTTGGGAATAATATCCTTAATGTTCTAGGGGTTATTTACTTTTACCCCAAACAGTGCTTTATAAGGGGTCATTTTTATACTACTATAGATGCTTATATTATACACGTATTGCGCTAGAGCTAACCATAATAGCCAATTATCCTGTTAATAATTGATATAGTAGCGGAGGTAGTGTTCTAATAACGTATTTAGACGCTCTATTTGCCCGTCTATTTATAGGTAAAAGGTAGTGCTTATCTTTTACTATATTTTTAATAAAAGACAGAATGAAGACTAAAATATACTGTTAAATACGGTACCTCTGTTAGATATAATTCCCCTTAGTATACTAAACAAGAGCCACCGCTCTAAAAACAGGTCTGCCAGTTCCACTACTGTAATTATTATTATAATAGTAAAATACCCTAAAAACTTTATATATCTATTAACGATTACTAGGATAGCGTTAGCAACCTCTCCTATTCTTATTTTAGTAGGGGGTAAGCCTATTATAAAATCTATTGTTAATTTTAATATAGGTCCTTATGGAATAGGAAGCACTAATAACTTACTATAGGGGCGATACCTAGATATCTATACCCTTTGGCACGTATTATATCTTAATACATAGTCCTTAACTTCTTTAGACATTCCATCCTAAAAGTATTTCCTTTAAATAGCCTTAAGGATCCTATTAGCACTATAGTAACCCCTAAAAGGGTTATTATAGAAGACCTTTAGAATTTTGTCTTAAACTATTTAGTCCTTTAGGATATATATAGCACCCTTAAAGCGTAATAGACCCTTTTAGTCCTACTATTATAGCTTCTTAGTAACTCCGGCAAAGTCAGTCTCCACTATATCTTTTTACCTCTCTTTAGTAACAAAGGCGTCCCCCTATTATGCTTAAAGAAGAAGATCTAGAAAGGTTTTATATAGATCGCTTACTTTTATTTTACCCGCCGTTATTATAGACCCTAGGTGTAGCACAAGATATTTTAAACCATTAGTGCCAGCAGATTCTCCTACCGTTATACAGTATACTATGCTGCGGATAGGCATTTTGCCTATCCCCTCTAGATCCAGAAACTCGCAGCTAATACGCTGTTAAGTTAAAGGTGTTGTAATACCTCTAGTATATTCCGCAGAATTCTCGCTAATTCTAGGGTACGCTAACTTTATAATATCTGCTTGGTCTATAACCTAGTCTATAACCTAGTCCATAACTATATCCTACGGCTCTATTATTATGGTGCTTTGCAGCTACATTGCTAGGACCTCTGCCTTACTATAAAATTCTATAGTTCTAGGGAAATATTCTTCTTTCTTTTTAAGCAAATTTTGTAATATAGGAATTATTTCCCCTATGCTGTCTTGGATTCTCCTAGTCTTATAATCTAGACGTCTTAACAACCTATTAGCGGGATTTATCTTTCCTGGGCAGTACGTAATCTTAAAGTTATACTACAATAGTGCCTCCGCCCATCTGGCTTATTAACTACTTAACACCTTTATAGTTATAAGGTATTCTAGGTTATTATAGTCTATAAGGACTTTAATAGGATAATTGCTTCCCATACAATAATATCACTAGTATTTTATTACTGCAACTATCGCAAGCAGCTCTTAGTCGTGCGTTATATAACACTACTTTATAGGAGTTATTTTTCTTAACTAAAACGCCACAGGATGCCATTCTCTGTCTTTTAATTAAGATATAATTGCCCCTAGGGCAAAGCCGGATGTATCTATTTTAAGGTATATATATAGCTCCTAGCAGAAGTGTATTAGAATAGGCGCCGACATAAATAAATCCTTTAACCAGTCTATAGCCTACTTAGTAGCTTTCCCAAATATAAAGGGTCCTAACTTCTTGCTATCCTTAGATCCCTTTAGCAGATTGGTAATGTAATGGGACTAGCCCAGTTACAGTAGGAATGTCTCGGTAAAATACTTAATAGATAAATTCTGCTAACTCGATTAAATTCCACCAAATTCCACTAATATAATGGAATTTAGTCGAAACCTATTAAAACCCGCGTGCGCTTATGCCCACGCGTCTGCTGCTAAGACTCCTAAATATTTAGTTATAAGCTTCCTATATTCCTTTCTCTACTTTACGCAACATCTTATACTTTGCAAGAGCTATATACCCATAGATTTAGATAGAATTTATATTATTCCTTTAAATCTTCCCTAAAGCCTCTTCGCGCCCTTATATTACATTGCGTTAAAACAACTATTATTGAAATGGCAAACGAATCCAAATCCCTTTTAATAACCATAAGTATTATAACCCTAGTTAGGGAATAGTTAACTATAATATAATAGTCCTTTATAGAAGCCTTAGCTTAGTAGCGGGCTATATTAGAAGCCTAATACTAGCGATTAATAGAAGCACTCTACGAAGAACTCTGTAATGTTAAGGCACCTATATTATAGACCCTGACAATAACACCTATAAATGAGATTAATATAACGGTATCTAAACCTGGCCCGTTGAATAAGAAAATAGAACTAGTAATAGTAGCTTAATCTATATATATAACGAACTAAATACCTATTATAAAATCTAAAAAGCTCCCTAATCCTCTAATGTTTAATAGAAACTGAAATAACCTATATCCCTTTATAACCAAGCTCCATCTTAAACTCTTAATAAACTATAATTAATACCCTACTAAAGCTAGCAAGGTTAGCTATAGAATGTCCTAATTAAGCAAAGACGCTATATAAACCATAGATCCATTCTTCTATAATAGCACTTTTATTAATTTTAAAACCTTTATCTCTTTAATGGAATAAATATATAATAACGCTAGCCGCGAATATATAGCTGTTACTAAACTTAAAAACCTATAATAACAGAACTAAGATTTTACTAGCTTCTTTTTAGAATTTTTAGGCCTTATTAGAGAGCCAGATTGGAATAAAGCTACTAAAGTTGCTGCTCTTTAATAAGCTATTTCGGATAAGATTAGAGCCTAGTTAGTAAGTAGAAAACTGCCAAAAAACCTATCCAAATTTGTTATAATATGTTAACGAATTAATAAGGACCTTTAATATAATAAACAGACTTCTTCCCTGAAGTTAACTATACCTTATATTTAAAACTCCATAAAACCGGTATATGCTTTAAGGCGCGATCCTTCTCTAAGACCTAAAAGCCTTATATATAACCTTATGGACCTTAATGCTGCTCGATCCTATACACCCTTAGGAACTAATAAACAAAGAACTTGAGCTATAAATGGAGAATGCTTTAGATGCGGTAAAAAAGGATATATTTAAAAGTATTATCAAACTTACCCCTTTAAAAAGGTCCGCTATAGTTCCTCCCGTTCCTTAAGTCATACTTATTCCTTAAATTATACCCACTCTATAACTTATACTTAGATGCTATAAAGTACCTCATCTTTAGTTAACTTGGAAAATAAATCATCCTAAGGCCAAGTCGCGTCTTAGGATAAAAAGTGGAAGAGTATAAGTGTTTAGGCTTTTCTAGCGCTGATATACAGCATAACTCCCTTAATATACTTGGCGAAATTTAAATACTTAAAAAATGGAAGGAGGTATAAATCCTAATAGATAGCGGAGCCACTAGTATAGGCTTTGTTAATATAAACTATGCGAAAACTTAACGCCTAAATTTAAAGAAACTTAATAAGCCTTAAGGCCTATAAGGCTTTAATGGCAAACCCTTAATATATAGCAAAATAACGCACTACGCCCTAGTAAAAATGTGGATAAGTAAATACCTTAAACATATCTCCCTATTTATTACACCCTTAAAGTAATATAAAGTTATATTTAGACATAGATGGCTAAAATAATACAACCCTTTAATTAGCTGGGTTAAAGAAATATTAAAGTTCCGTATAACCTATTGTTAAAGTTATTGCTTAAAAAACCATTTACCCTATAAATATATATACAACTATTTAAATTTGTTATAATATAAATTACCCTTACCACAAACCTTAAGCTAATATAATAAATCTATAACTACTAATTATAGTAAAGAATATAAAGATATTTTGTTAAAACCTCTTGAAATTTATATAATATAGGCCGTGCCCTTTATCTTATTAGTAAAAAAATAAGATTATAAAATCTTTACTATAACTATAGAAGATATTAAAAAGGCACTAGAACCAAAATAATATTCTAATTCTTAACCTCTTATACCTAAAGAGTACCATAACCTAATTAATAAATTTAAAAAATGATTTATAGACTAACTAGCCCTATACTAAGATAAGCACGATTTTAAGATAGAACTTAAACCTAGTATAACACTAAAGTTCGGTCTGCTATATAGTATATTATAAGAAGAACTGCTTATAATGCGATAATACCTTAATAAGCACCTAAAAAAAGGATTTATTTATCCTAGTTAATCCCTATTTACCTTACCTATACTATTTATTAAAAAGCTAAGAGGAGGCTTAAGATTCTATGTTAATTATTAAGCTCTAAATATAATTATGATTTAAAACTAATATCCAATTCCTTTAATTTAAGAGACGCTTAACTATTTAGTAAAGGTATAGTACTTTATAAAGCTTAATATAGTTGCCGCCTTTAATAAAATCTGTATATATAAAGGAGATAAGAAGTGTATAGCTTTTTATATATAATAGGGACTCTTTAAATACCTAGTAATGCTATTTAGCGTAAAGAATGGTCCTAGTATATTTTAGTAATATATTAATAATACGCTTTGCGAATTCCTTAATATATTTATTACCGCGTATATTAATAATATCTTAATCTACTTGTCCTTGCTTTTAGAATATTAAAAACATATTAAAACGGTTCTTAAACACCTATAAAATATAGGCCTATAATGCGATATTAAGAAATATAAGTTTTATATGTCTAAGGTTATATACCTAGGCTTAATTATATCCCGCAATGGAATTAAAATGGACCCTAAGAAAGTTGCTATAATTATAAACTAGAAAAGCCCTAACAATATATAAGATATTTAAGGATTTGCCCGCGAAGCCCTACTGCACGCGTCCACGTCGCCGCGGGTGGAAATATTATCGGGAAATCATTCCTTATAATGGCTAAGTGTAGAGGCAATGGAGGAGAGCCGTCACAGCGCGCGCAGCGCGCTGGTGTTGCGACTCTATGGTGTTAAGCCTACGACGCGTATATCGCCCTTAACAACACCAGGAGTCCTACTGCCCCTACTTAGGGCTCCTGCCATACCATCTAGGGGGGCCATTAAGGGAAACTGGGATACGAAAACCGCCTAACGTATAACTACCTGGCTCGCAGCCAGGCCCGAAACTAGCCTTATTCAGCCAGTCAACGTGGACGCGCCCTAGGCATACAACAGGACACCCTTGGGCTTGCACTAGCTCTGAGACCAAGAGGATATAGCAAGGGCGTAGGGAACCCCCTTTTATAAGAACTTATTAAGGTTAACGCGTTACAGATACTTTATATAAAACTTATTAAGGCCCTAAGGCCACCGCAAAGAACTTGTTAAGGCCCTACCCAGAGAACTTATTAAGGCCCCTCTATAAGGGCCTATCTAGTATCTGATACACCCAGATAACTCAGAAGAGGGTCTTAATAGGCATAATACGCGCGACCTAGACGACAGCGACGCAACAGCAACGCAACAGCGACGCGACGGCGACTAGACAGCTTAACAAGGTAGAAACACAGGTAAAGCTCTAGGCAGCGGAAACATAGGCTAGCTTTAACAGCCCCATGGCGTATAACTTAGTCAACTTAAAGTTAACCTATAGTTAACTCACAGGTGACTTATAGGAGGGTCTTAATAGGCGTAGTGCATGCAACCTAATGCGCATATATATAAGGCGACTTATAGGAGGGTCTTAATAGGTATAGTACACGCAATCTAATGCATATATATAGGGGAGGCTATAGGGTAAACACAGGCCAGTTAGACAAGGTCTTAATAGTTAGAGACACAGGCCAGCTTATAAAAGGGAGGGACACAAGCTTAGTTAGTAGGAGAGGGGGGAGTAGGTTATCTAGTGCGGGACCCAGTGCCTCTATAGCCCCTCTCCTACAAGACACGGTCGGCCTGTTATAAGGAGACTCTTACAGGTAACGCGAAATAGGGACCTCCCGTAGGGTGTAGTATATAGTAGCCACTGCTGGCTTTAAGGACCTTACCCCTTAGCTGGGCTCTAACCCTTAGTGCACCTGGTAAACAGGCAGGATTACGTCCTGGCCAGAGAGACTACTACGTGGCTTAAGAGAATGGATGCGCGTGTTGGTATATTAATAGACGGAACCATTCGTCTCTAGGGCAGTACGCCGGCGAGATATACTTAAAGAGTAAACAGGAGTTACTTAGGCAGGAAGGTTTTAGCTAGGCCTAACTATAGAAAGTACACCTAAGTCTGCATTGCAGGATACAGCCATAACGCCTTTATAGGATTACGCCAGTAGGCGCGTAAAACGGGAGTTGCGACCCCTGGAAATGGCAGCTTATGCCTATACTGGCAGAAATAATGGAAAAGGTGTGAAACTAGAGGCTATGGAAGGCTCCTAAGCTATGCGAAAGCGTACTAACTCTAGAAGGAGACTCTTATATAGACTGCTAGGGGGTAGACTAGTACTTAGGCTAATAACCCATTATAAGATATCCAAAAGAATGGTGAAATTCCCTATATAAGTAGTAGTGGCAGCTAACTGCTTGCAGACTAGGACTAAAGCACCAGAAAACTAGGGTAGAGGCTTAGATAAGCAGGCATATTAAACTCTACTATATTACTAGCTAATATATAACTACCTGTCTAAATAAGGCCTTAAAGACCTGTGGACCACTTATAGCACCCTAGCTTGCAGATATAGCCAGAGTATGCTTTACTATAGGCTACTACCCATAACTTGGAAGATCTATAACAACGGTTATCCTATAAAAAAAAGGCAAAGCAGATTACTTAGTCCCAGAAAGCTACCGCCCTATTGCCTTAGAAAACACCCTTAGCAAAATCTTAGAAAGGGTAATAGCGAACCACATGGTAAATATGGCTAAGGAACACGCCCTACTACCATAAAGCTAAATGGGGGCAAGAAAGAACCGCTTAATACTATTAGCACTTACGCTACTTACTACCACCATTAAATCTGCATGGGTGATGCAAAGGGACTTTGTAGTATTAATACTTAGCCTAGATATTAGTGGCGCCTATAACAACATGCCCTATAAGCGTCTCCTATATATCCTTAGGGCAAAGGGCTTTCTAAAATAGATTATATAATTTATCTAAGGGTTTATAGGCCAGAAAGAAACATTACTGGTCTTTAGCAGATACTAGAGCCCCCCTATTACAGTTATAACAGGAATACCACAAGGATTACCCCTCTCGCCTATACTCTTCCTCTTCTTTATAAGTAACCTACTTAACTCCTTTAAGGAAGGGGCGACTTAGGGGATAGGCTTCGTTAACGACACAAACCTAATTATATATGGGCCAACAGCTGCAGAGAATTGCAGAACACTAGAGAAAGCCTATAACACCTATATAGAATGGGCAAGATGATATAGAGTCCAATTCTCACTAGAGAAATACTAGCTAATCCACTTTATAAGAAAACGCAACCAATCTATAGATCTCTAGTATATAATCCACATCTAAGGCTTTAGGGGTTAACCAGTTTAGGGCCTAAAGGTATTAGGAGTATAGGTAGACAGCAAGCTCTAGTAAAGCGTATATACGGCGCAAGCGGCCCATAAAGGCCAAGTATAGTACATCGCATTATCTAGGATTGTTAATTCTATATAGGGCCTATGCTTCTAGAGATTATGCCTATTATATACAGCAGTTGTCCAGCTAACCATAACGTATAGATCCAGTATTTGGGCCATTAGAGAAACCAAAAAAGGCCCCCCTAAATTGCTCCTTAAACCACTCCAAAAGGTCTAAATAGCCTGCCTCTGGAGTATAATAGGCGGGTACAAGCAAACGGCTACAGCACTACTAGAGAAGGAAGCCAATATCCCCCCCCTATAACTATATATTAAAGCCGCTGTAATATAAAGGGCGCAAAATAAACGCAACTCTAATGTTATAAAGTATATTAAGACACGCCTAAATAAACTATAGAGGGACCTGAGGGTGCCCTATAGGAGAATAAACTAACAACCCCAAAGTAGGGAAGATATATTGGAGAAACAGGTAAAGAAAGTAAAAGAAGAATAGTGCTGCTTTAGGGCCTAGGCCTATATAAAGGAGGAAGGGAGACGTGTAAGAGGCTAGTAAAGACAATAGTAAAAGAGAGAAAGGAGCTAAAGTAGAGCATAAAGGAATGCTAGGAAACCATCTACCGTAATATAATACTGGTTGGACTAACACTAGAGAGGTATATAGGAGTTAAAGGTACAGAGGCTAACTTAGGTAAGAGGAACCTAAGCCATAGCATAGTTAACACTATGGGGGGTAAATACTTAAGGGCTCCAAAAAGGCCTAATAAAGGCAGAAAATATAATAGCAATACTCTTAAAAACAGGAATAATAGGACTAAAAGATTAGCTCTACTAGGTAGGTGTCCTAATAGGTAGCCTAAGATATAAATATAGCTAGCTAAGATAGACACCAAAATATATAATACTGTTATGCCCCCTACACACCAACTAAGAAGCAATACTCTTAGTAGCTAGCACAGAGAACTATACTATACTGCTCTTAATATAAAAAGGCCTTAAAGCGGTTACCTAGTAGCTTATTAGCTAAAATATACTAGACCAGTTCTGGGTTATAAAGGAAATAGTAATAGAGGGCAAAGGGGCGAGTTATAGGCGCCCCCTAATAACTCTACAGTAGTAGAGTAAAGTTTGCAATACTAGCGCGTCCGTAGGCTTATTACGGCAGTAGTGGTTCCTAAGGAGGTTAAAAAATAAGGTAGAAGAGTACTACTGGTAACTTATAGGCGCTAAGTAGGCGAGTCCTAAAAGGCAGGGAGATGGATCACGGGGTTTTCTTAAATAGAGTTTTCTCCCTATATATAAATAAGGAGTAGTCCGCGTGGGCCTAATAGGGATCCGAATCGGACGTTAAGCAATGAATAATAATAATATTTAAGGATTTTTAGAATTTGTAAATTTCTATTATTAATTTATTAACTACTTCTTGAAAATTGCCTAGCTATTAGTAAACCTAATAAGAAAGAATATAAAATTTAAATAAACTGCTAGATATGAATAAGCTTTTAATAACTTAAAATATTGCTTTATAACTACTCTAATTCTTGCTTACTTTAACCCTAACCTTAAATATACTATTAAAATAGACTTGTCTAATTATGTACTAGGGGAAGTGTTATTATAATATAATAAGAACGGCAAGCTATATCTAGTAGCCTTTCTCTTCTAGAAGCTTGTCCCTACTAAATTAAACTATAAAATATATAATAAAGAACTGCTTGCAATTATTAGATATTTTAAACAGTAGCGCCCTAAGCTTAAAGGATTGTTATTCCTAATATATATATTAATGGACTATAAGAACCTATAGTACTTTATAACTATAAAGCAATTAACGTAGCGCTAGATTTATTAGGCTGAATACCTCTTATAATTTAATTTTAAGATTATATACTAACTAGGTAAACTTAATTAGAAGCCAAACGTATTAATATAATAATTATAAGACCTACCTATAAACGCTTTAGATAAACGGATTATAAATTAATTATAGATCTTACTGCCCCCTAAACGCTTTAAAAAACTATACCCTATATTCCTAGATATAGAACTTAAAAGAAATAAATTGGAAATTAATAAGCTAATAAAATATAAATATAAGAACAATGTATAGATAATTAATATAATAAAAGTAATTTAAATAGGAAAATAATAGTATAAGGATATTATACTCGCTAAATATAAAATATAAAATAATTGATTATACTATTAACAAAAGATAGTAGTTCCGAATTCTAAACCTTTATAATTTAAGATACTTAAATTTATATATAACTCCCCTATGGTAGGACATTCTGGCTATATAAAGACTTATAAGATTGTGTCACGGAACCCAACTACAGGGGCCTCCATAGGAGAACCCCATGCTCTCGCGTACACCTCGCGTACAGCTTATATCAGCTACGCGAGGGTATATCACCTCCTTACGCCCTCGACCCTTACGATCGATCGCGCAACGTCTTGTAGACTCCCCGAATACATACGCTTTGTAGCCATTGCCCCCATTCCGTAACATTACATTGCGCCTTTTTCTTTACCAACGCTTAGCCTATAACCAATTCTATGTCTCCACAATACCGCAGACGCTGCCAGAAGCAGCGTGTCTACAAGTTACCTTACTTCATACTCCTAAAGAATTAATAATAGTAAGACGAAATTCCTTACTAGCTACTATGTTAAACTTAAAGAACAACCCAATACCTATATTAAAACCACGACACCAATTAGTCCCAGAAGGATTTAATTTATTAGCCCTAGCCTTAATCCCTAAAGGGAAGCCTAGTGGCTTAAAAGACTACAACAACTATAAGGGGGATATTAACAATGTCTTATTCTTTATTAACTATACAACCACGGATAAATAAACTAAAGGGCTACTACCCATTAAGATTAAGATATAAGATACTAAGATATTTGTAAAAATGGTAGTATAAGAACCTAATAAATACTACCGCCTTTTATAAAACTACTATCTAAAGCTTATATAAGCTAAGATATATACTACCTAAGATTATAATATTATCCAAGACCTATAAGCTTATAAGGCGCTTACTAATAACATACGCTAAGAGATTAAAGATAACCTCCGCGCGTTTAAATGCAATGTCCAACGATTAAAGAAGGCCGAGATTATACTTATTGCTACAGTTACTAAAAGAGAGGGTATAATTAAATACCTACAATCTTAGCTTAATAAGTATATTTATAACAATACCAGATACCTCTCTACTATATATAACGCTACCCAAGTCTCTACGCCCCCGGCAACCTTACCTACTTAACGCTTAATAGAAGGTTAGCGCTAAGCAGCTTTACCTAATAAGAACCCCTACTACAGCAGCAGCGATAATAAAAGCCATAATAATTAAACCTAAACTACTACTATAGGGTCTAATATACGCTACCCTAATCCCCTAATCTTTAAGGATAACCGCAAGGAATACAGCTACTAGAAGATGTAAATCTGCAAAAAACTGACCTAAAGCGCCTGCCTTTTCCCCATAGAAGATACTAAGATTGGCTATATTATTAGACGAACAAAGGGCATCCCATTTAATAGGCTTTTCGCTTAATAAGAGACTAGCAGTCCCTAGAAGTGGCAGTCCGACTAGAAAGTCCTTAATAACCTTAACTAAATGTACCGCGACCATAACCTAGTAGCCACTAGTTAAGCTAAACTACGCGCCCTAAAGATAAGTCCTACTAAATTATTTAACAAGTTCTATGTTAAATTCTAGGAATACACTGGAGTCCTTGCCTAAGACGACGCTAAAGACCAAAAAGATCTTCTTAAAAAAGTCACTTATCGCCTTAGTTACGCAGCCGCTAGCTACAACTATAACAACGTTTATAATATAGTAGTAGCCCTACAGAAGATTAAACGACGGCTGAACCAGATTACTACTACAAACCCCTGCCTAAAGACCTCCCTATAGAAGCCCTCTAGACCTACCAAACCACTAATACCTACTACCCTAAGCAATACCACTGGTCCTAATATTAACCTCTCTATACTAGCCTTCCTAAAAAAGCTACTAAATAGAAAGCGTAAGCTACTCTAAAAGCTAAAGTGTTGCTATAGATACCGTTAAGAAGGCTATTATAGCTATAGCCCAAACTACCCAATGGCTAGGTTTAGCAGCTGCTATTAAACACCTAACCCTATGCCCTAGACACTAAATATATTGCTACGCGCTGCTACTATATAAGATAAAGATACAGTAACGGTAGTAAAATTAGACGTAGAAGTAAAAAATATAAAGTCCTAGCCCTAAGTCGCAGGTTAAGACACTCTAATAATAGAGGGATCTATATATCAGCTTGCTTAATAAATAGCTTAGTAAGAATAAAAGAATAGAAGTAAATAGTCTTACCTATAGAGGGAACTACCGCCAAAAAACAATATAAAACCTGTTCTATAATTAACTGCGGAGCTACTAATAAATTTATAAATACCCAATTTGTGCGTACTTATAACCTACCTACCTTACCCCTTGCTAAAGCCCGCGCCCTATAACTCGCTAATAGTAGTTGTACTGTATAAAAGATTACCTATATGGTACAACTCTACCTAAATATAAATAGACACCAGGAGGAGCTTTAGGCCTATATTACACTACTTATAAACTACCCTATTATCCTTAGAATAAACTAGCTTAAATAACACAACCCTACTATTAACTGGTAGAAGAGAGAAGTAACCTTTAACTCTAAATACTGCAGAGAGACTTGCCTAGGGTATAGCCTAGCCGCCTCTATCTACTCCCTAGGATATTAACCTAAGGAAACCCTTATTACCCCACCTATAGCCAACTGCCACTATATAAGCGCTGCGGCCTTCTACCATATAGCATATAGGAAAAGCTAGACCGTTGCCACAGCCTCCTAATTACAACTATATAAGCTTAATAAAGATTAGGACTATATCCTCTACAGTAATAGGATAGATATAGTTAACCTCCTAGAAAATAATACCCCTGCAGAACTCTATAGACTTTTACCCTTAGACTTTAAGAAGTTTATAAAGCTTAAAAAAGGACTTACTAATAAGGAACTCCGCAAGCTCCTCCCTAAGAGATACTATAACTTTATTAATATATGCTCACAAAAGAGCATAGATATACTCCCTCTATATCAACCTAATAACCATGCCATTAATATTAAATAAGGAAAAACGCCGCCCTATAAGAGACCCTACCTAATATTAAAAGACGAACTCCTAGTTGTTAAAAAGTATATTAACAAGCACCTTAATAAAGGGTTTATTTGTCCTAATATATCCCTAGCAGCCGCCCCTATCCTCCTTGCTAAAAAGCTAGGAGGAGGTATTTAATTCTATATTAACTATAGAGGACTTAACACTATTACAATTAAGAACTAATACCTTATACCGCTTATACGCGAGACCCTTAAATAGCTTAGCTAAGCCAAAATCTATACTAAGCTTAATATTATTGCCGCCTTTAACCGTCTCTAAATACGGGAAGGTAACAAATGGAAAACCACATTTGTATTACGCTTTAGCCAATTTAAATACACTATTATGCCTTTTGGCGTATATAACGGTCTAGGCAGCTTCTAAAGCTATATTAATAACACCTTACAGGACTACCTTAACGACTTCTGCTCCGCGTACCTAGACAATATACTTATTTATAGTAACGACCCTTCTAAGCATACTAAGCACGTTTAAAAGGTCCTATAGCGCCTTAGAGATATAGGACTTTATATTAATTTAAAAAAGTGCGAATTCTTAGTTATAGAAGTAAAATACCTTAGACTAATTATTACTACTAAGGGTGTCCATATAGACCCTAAAAAAGTATGTATAATTACTAGATAGCAAACCCCTACCTATATTAAGGACATATAAGCCTTCCTTAGTTTCGCCAACTTTTATTAGAAATTTATATACAACTTCTTAGGTGTTATAGCACCACTTATAGTAATAATGCGAATAAAGGGCCTTTCTATAAAAGAAAGAAAAATATATCTACGTTTTATTTAGACGCCTAAATACAAAAAGGCGTTCTAAGACTTAAAAGATGCGTTTACTAAAGTACCTATCCTAGCTTACTTTATACCAGGATAATAACTCTATCTTAAGACTAACTCCTTAGACCACGTTAACGCGGGCGTTCTCTCCTAGATAGGTAATAATAGTTTTCTCTACCTAGTTGCATTTTACTTGTCTAAGTTTATACTATAAGAATGTAACTATAAGATCTATAATAAGGAACTCCCTGCAATTGTATAAGCGTTTAAGGAATTCCAACTAGAACTCTCCTTAGTAGAACCTAACCAGCCAACTAAAGTCCTTACAGATTATCGCAACCTTAAGTACTTTATGACTATAAAACAACTAAACTAATGCTAAGCACGTTAGAACGAGTTCCTCTCCGGTTTTAACTTTAAAATTATATACAGGCTAGGAGTATAAGGTACTAAGCCTAATAGCCTAATACGCCGTTTATAAGACCTTCCTTAGTTAGAAGATAACCCTTATAATTAATTCCAACAATAAACAATTTTAAAAGCACAAAACTTAGCCCTAGGTATACTACCTAAGACAGAACCAACTGCCCCTTAGCTTTATACCATAGAACTAAAGTTACCCCCTAAAATTAATAAACTCATCACTATAGCATATAACACCTCTGTTAACCCATTACTATATTAACTAATTACCGCAAAGATTACCGGCACCTATATACTACCTACTAACCTCTAAAGCTTAGGCCAGATTAATATAGCAGCCTTAAAAGTAAAAGAAAACAGGCTCTATTATAGAGGCTGTCTATTTATCCCTAACTTAGAAGACCTACAACAGCAACTAATCTAAATGGCCTATAACCTCCTTAGCCAATACTACTTCTAGCCTAAAATAATAGACTTAGTTAAACGCTTTATAAGCGCCTGCCATAGCTATAAATGTTCTAAAGCATTTTATATAAAGTACCAAGGACTGCTATACCCTCTACCAGTACCTATACGCCAATAGGCAGATATTGCTATAGATTTCGTTGTTAACCTACCGCCTTATAAATGATATAGCCAAACCTATAAGAATATCCTTATAATAATATGCTGACTTATAAAAGAACGCCACTATATTCTAACTAAAGGCATAGCTATAAGCAATATTACCAACACCTTTCTTTGCAAAGTCTACTAACTATATAGGTTACCTAACTTTATTATATCTAACTAAGGCACGCAATTTAACTCTAATGTATAGAGGCGGATCTGCCAACGCCTTGGTATCTCTATTAAAATATCTATATCCTTTTACTATAATACTGTGGAACAACTGGAAAACGCTAACGCTAGTATAAAGGCGTACTTATAATAGGTAGTCGCCTATAGTCAGGACAACTGGGTAGACTACCTTCCGCTAAGTAAATTCGCAGTAAATAACCACATCTTAGCCACTATAGGACTTACCCTGTTCTTTGTAAATAAAGGATATTACCTATAATCCGGTATAGAGCCACCAGAGCCTATTAATAAGAAACTACTATATAGAAAACGCCTTAAGATGCTACTTGCTAATTAACATGCAGACTATATAAAAGACCTACTTAACTACTATAAAGGAGAGATGGCCTAGGCCTAAGCAAAACAAGCTTACTTTGCTGACTGTTATAGAACACTACCACCTAAGATGCGTGTTAGCGACTAGGTATAGTTAGATACACGCAATATCTCTATATAGAGACCTATAAAGTTACTTAATTATAAGAACCTTGGCCCCTACTAGATTAAATAAGTTATTGACAGAGAAGCTATATATAAATTAGAGCTTCTGCCTGCCTTAGCTACCCGTAGGATATAGCCCATGTTTTACCTATAGCTACTATACCTTTACTAGCCTAATCCTCTACTAGGACAAACATAGCCTAAACCTCTACTGGTACTAATTTAAGATAAAAACGAAGACAAGAACTACAAGGAGTGGACCATTAAACGAATTATTAACTCTAAATACTTTAGTAAAGGTAGAGGACGGTGGCTCTACTATAAAGCTACCTATATAGGATTTGATATAGATTAGCCAGAATGGTAACTATAGGAAGATTTTAAAAACGTAAAAGATCTAATTAGCGATTTCTACTATGCAAACCCACAGAAACTAGGCCTAAGTAGAGATTTCGTACCTAATCCCCTATAGGAGCCGTCACAGCTAAATTATTATATATTACCGTTATATAACTACTCTAATAAGATATTAAGGAACTTTAACTAGCGGTTAAAGTTGTCTAATTGGTCAGATTCTAGACGCTAAGGAAAAGCTAGCTAATTAGGATTTTTCATCCCCAGGATAGAAAATTGCTATTGGCTCGCTTGCTACTAGCGCCTTAGTAACACCCTCGCACCTTACTAAGTCCCTAACAGCCTCCTTCCCCTTTATAGCCCAGTACCTTCGCATAGTAGCAACCCACAAGCTTTAAGTCAGAAGCACCTATATAAGCCCGTTATACCTATAACGATATTTCTTCTTCTAGATACCCCAAGCATTCCCCTCTATATATATATAGTAACCACAGCATCGCCAGAGCTCCGCCTTAATAGGAGGGGGGGTAGTGTTATAGAACCTAACCGCAGGGGCCTCCATAGGAGAACCCCGTGCTCTTACGTACACCTTATGTACAGCTTATATCAGCTACGCGAGGGTATATCACCTCCTTACGCCCTCAACCCTTACAATCAATTGCGCAACGTCTTATAGACTCCCCAAATACATACACTTTGTAGCCATTGCCCCCGTTCTGTAACAGATTGTTTAATAAGTATATTACTGGCCTATAATGTATAACTATATATAAAAATACGTTTAAGTATGTAGAATATGTGTATATAGAAAGACCTCTTATGTAAAGAAGTAAGGAGTACTTTAACCGCTATTAGTTTTAATGCAAAGATGGCGTAATATCTTAATTAACTTTATAGTTGACTTGCCTAGCAGTAATAGGTTTATAAATATTATAGTAGTAGTTAACTGTCTTATAAAAATGCGATATATAATTTCTATAGACTTAATTAATATAATATTAGTAGCCGAATGTTTTGTTAAGCATGTCTTTAAGCTATATAGACTTCCTAATATAATAATATCCAACTATAGAAGCTAGTTCATTTTAGATTTCTAGCAAGCTTTATATAAATAATTCAGCATTTAAATATAACTCTTAACTATATTTGATTTAAAAATAGATAGCTAAACTAAAATCGCGAACGCGATTATAGAATAATACTTATAAATATACTGCTTCTACCTACAAGACGACTGGGAAAAATGGCTGCCTTTGGCTGAGTTTACTGCGAATAATATAATAAACGTATTAATAGGCGTGACGCTATTCTATATAACCTATAAATAAAACCCTTAACTTGGATTTAAACTATAACCTAAAATTAATATAATAGGACCTATAATTAAATGGATTTAGTTAATTAATATATATAACTTTACTAATTAAATAAAGCAGTTAACGGAACTATTATAAAGTAAATTAACGTACGCTTAAATGTTATAGGAATGGCATATAAATAAAGAACAAGCTCCCGTATAGGACTTTAAGGAAGGTAATATAGCCTACCTAAATATACGAAACCTAAAGACTTAATGGCCCTTAAAGAAACTTAATTGGAAGTTTACGGGCCTATACTAAATTAAGAAGAAACTAAGCCCATACGCCTATAAGCTTAAACTGCTAACTAAGATAAAAATACACCTAACGTTTTATATAAGCTTATTATAACCTTTAAAAGATAATTCTATAATTTGTAAAGTGCTACCACTACCTCCTATAATTGTTAACAACAGTAATAGTTCTTACTTTATTAACTTAATTAATAATATATAATAGAAACTACAATCTAAATAATTTAAACTTTTTATTAAGTAGGAAGGATATAAAACATAAACCTAGGAAACCTATAACCAGATTAAGGCCAACGCGCCTACCTTAGTAAAAGAATTCTATAAAGACCATCCTTTGCGGCCTGCTCTAGCTAGATAAATATAATATAAAGGTAAAAAATTACTACCTAATATAAATACATGAAATATAATAGCAGGAAACTTGAAATTAAAAAGAGCTTAAAATATATTATAACGCTTATAACGCAATAAGTTATAAGTTCTTAACTAAATTGAATTATTTTAGACCTTTGGCTAAAGGGGGGGGTACTATAATGGGACTAGCCCAGTTATAGTAGGAATGTCTTAGTAAAATACTTAATAGATAAATTCTAACACTTTAATTAAATTCTGCCAAATTCTGCTAAATTAATTAAATTCTACCAAATTCCGCTAACTTAATTAAATTCCACTAAATTCCACTAATGTAATGGAATTTAGTCAAAACCTGTTAAAACCCACGTGCGCTTATGCCTATGTGTCTACTGTTAAGACTCCCAAATATTTAGTTACAAGCTTCCTATATTCCTTTCTCTTCTTTACGCAACGTCTTGTACTCTACAAGAGCTATATACCTATAGATTTAGATAGAATTTATATTGTTCCTTTGAATCTTCCCTAAAGCCTCTTCGCGCCTTTATAGGTAATTAGGAGCATTACTTATAAGTAATAAATAATAAACCTTTAGTAGAAGTTCGCCATGCCTATAAAAACCTATACTTCCCTAAACGTTATAGGGTATAGCCATTCCCTAATAGCGTCTACCCAGCTTTTCTCTATTAACACTCCGTTAACGCTAACAATAAAGCCTAAAAAATTAATGCTAGTAATATAGAACGAGTATTTTTTTAGGTTTATATAGAGCTTGTATTCCCGTAGTCTTTCTAGTACTATTTGTATATAATATATATATACTTCATAGTTATTAAAGTAGACTATAATGTCATTAAGGTAGACTATATATATTATATTTAATAGGCCTAACAATGCCTTATTAATATAGGCCTAAAATATCGCTAGTGCGTTGGTAAGTTTAAATGGCATTACCAGGTACTTAAAGTGGCTATACTGTGTTTAGAACGCCGTTTTCCATTTATTACCGGCTTTAATCTGGATTTAATGGTATATATCTTTTAGATCTAATTTCGTGAATATCTTTACGCCTAATAGCCTGTCAATAAGCTCCCCTATGAAAGGTAGTAGGTAGCAATTCTTTATAGTAATCTTATTTAGTGCCTAATAGTTAATATAGAGGCAAAGGGTCTTATCCTTCTTAAGTATAAATATAATTAGTGCCCCTGCCTAGCTTATAGAAGGCTAAATCCATCCTCTCTAAAGATTGTCCACTATATACTAACGCAATACTGCTAGCTTATTTTCTAATAGGTTATATAGTGGTCTAAAAGGAGGTTCCTTATCTCCTATATCTATCTCGTGCTTTACCAATATAGGGTTAGGTAAGGTATACACAGCTTCCTTATTAGCAACATCCTTTAGGTCTGTATATTCCTGTGGAATCTCTAGTTCCTTAACTACGTATAGCCAGATATCCGAAAATAAATACCCTATGTCCCCATTCTTAGTATTAAGAGTGGCATATATAGTATACGCCCACCCTTCCTCTTATATATAGTTTAAGAAAGTCTTTTAATCTTTAACTATAATGCGCGGTTAAGACTTCTAGTATTAATATAAGGCTAAAGGCTAATTAATATCTGGATTAACTTGTCAAAGCCATAGGTATCCTAAAATAAGGTTATACCCCTTAATTTCTATGGCGTAGAAGTGCATCTCCTGCATATCCTATAGACTATTACGGTCCTAGCTAGCTATAGAAAAAGTTTGTTCCCTATAGTACGGAATCCAGTAGCCTCTAATACTTCAAACAGTACGCACCTATAAGCCACTAAGGTCCAAATCCAATTCTTTTACTAGTAATTAAGAAATAAACCCTATAGTCACGCCGCTATCTACAAGGTAGTCTCACGTTACCTATTTATTATTGACTTAAATGGAGATAGGAATGACTATGTGGCAGCTTACTCCCTCCTTCTCTTCCTGGCCTAGTATAAGGAAGTAAAGGTCTACTAGGCTCCCTCTTTTCCTTATTAAGCCAACTCTTACTTCTTCTACCGGTAAAAGCGCTATATATGGCCTTTCTTGCCGTAGTAATAACAGCTATATAACTCTTAGTTCCATAGTTTCTGCCTATTATTATTCTGGGGTTAACCAGCGTTGCTTTAAGGTTGTAAAGCCTGCTTGCGTTATCCTTCTATAGAGTGGTTAGGTCGGAACCTGCCCCTTTTATTAAAGCTAGCTCTAGTTCTACGCTCTTTATTGTTGGCGTCTTGTTCCTTTCACTTGCCCAAATAGTCTCTTTTAGCGTTCTTAATCCAAGTAGCTTCAGAGATAAGCTTTTCTTAAGATGTAAAATTTCACCCTTCTCCTATATGGCCTGTTAAATCTTAGGTTATAACTTAGCAAGTAGCTAATAAAGTCATATAGCGTCGTCCCATAGGTCTAAGTAGGGTATATTATCTTCTAGCTCTTCCAAGTAGTTTATAAACTGGACTAAACTCTAGCCTTCTTGCTATTTGGCATTATAGTATTGCTAGTTATAATCTATCCCTTAATTAGTAGGGTCTTAAACCTAATTAACTAACTAGGACTTAAATTCGCTAAATCTAAGGGGTATGGTAAGTTTCTTCTTATAGCGTGTCCATAAGCTCTTAACGGTGCCACGTAGGAAGGTAGAAGCAATTAGTGTCTAATTATACTTGTTAGAGTAACGTTTTAGATCTAGCTAAAACTTAGTTTTATATTAACGGATAAAACAATTACAGTTTTAGAGACTATTACTATTATACTTATTAGGTTCCTTTATGCGGAATTTAGTTTTATCTAATGTTATAGCATAGTATAGCGTTGCCCCTTTAAGTCTAATTCGTGTCTAGGGTGTCTATACTTTTCCTAATTGTCCTTATAATTGTTTTTAGTAGTCTTAATATGCTTATCTTAATCATATCTCCAACTCCTTTATTTTTTATAAGGTCTCGCGTAGTAACCACTCTAATAACTTCCTAGCGGTAATCGTTCTTAAAGGTTTTAGAAAGTTAAACGGACCAGCCATGGCTTCCTGGTCTACTCTTTTATAAGTAGAGGGAATGCACTCCTCTAGAGAGACTTTCCAAGCCTCTTAAGGTAAGGGCGTTGCTTTATAGGGTAAAGGAGTATGGCCCGTTATTATTAATTAATAGCCGTATATTCCTTCCATAAAGGATTATAAGCAATTAGAATTATAAGAGGCCAGTCTAACCGGAACGTATAATTATCTAATTAATAGTGTAGAATAAGAGTTATAGATAAGTAGAAGGTGAGTTAAAGGTAAGTTAAAGGTAGAATAAGTTTTACGTATTAAAGGACAAATGCTTCTAACCACTTCCATTTAGAGACTAATTGCTAGTTCTTCTCTAGAGGAGAACCAGCTCCCTATATAATCCTTCTAAGATACTAGTAAAACCCTTTACCTCTTATCTATCTGACTATGTCTCCTCTAGGACATTAGTGGGATATTAGTAAAACCTTTATCTGTCTTATCTAATATGTACCCTTTAGGAGCGCCCGTTACACCATGTAAGGGATATAAATAATAGATATAATAAAAGCAATTTAAATAGGAAAACGACAGTATAAGGATATTATACTGGCTAAATGCGAAATTTAAAATAGTTAATTATACTATTAATAGAAAATAGTAGTTCTAAATTCCAAACCTTTATATTTTAAGATACTTAAATTTATATACAACTCCCCTATAGTAGGATATCCTAGCTATATAAAGACTTATAAAATTGTGTAATAAGTATACTACTAGCCTATAATGCACAACTATATACAAAAATACGTTTAAGTATATAGGATATGCGTATGTAGAAAGACCTCTTATATAAAGAAATAAGGAGTACTTTAACTACTACTAATTCTAATATAAAAATGGCGCAACATTTTAATTAATTTTATAGTTAACTTGCCTAGCAGTAATAGATTTATAAATATTATAATAGTTATTAACCGCCTTATAAAAAAATGCGATATATAATTCCTATAGACTTAATTAATGCGATATTAGTAGCCGAATATTTTATTAAGCATATCTTTAAGCTATATAGACCCCCTAACTTAATAATATCTAACTATAGAAGCTAGTTTATTTTAGACTTCTAGTAAGCTCTATATAAATTGTTGGTTACATAGGGTGACTCACCAATAACGACTACTCGAGTAGGTTACAGTGATGTTGGTTAATATGCTTCTTAATTAGAATAAGAAAGGGCGAGGAGCCTAAGACTCCTCGCCACGCTAGTGCCGTGGCGTCACGTGACGACTGCTTGCCTAATTCCCGACACTGGCAACTCTTCTTTTGTGGCTGCCATCTATATACAAATACTGCTTAACTAGCGTAACAAATATTAATCCTCCTTACTTACTATTACCATCGTAATATAAGTCTCGCTGTCCTAAAATTTGCCTTTTAGCACGTGGTGCTTTCTTACTTAGAGTCGCGGGTGGACATTATATTAGGGCCGCTAAGGCGCTAGTTATAAGTGAGCCAATAGCGATTTTCCATGCCGGGTATAGAAAATTCTGATTAGCTGCTCTTAAATTACTATATCTCCTACTCCCTTTTAACCCAACCTTTAACTTATATATGTAGAGTATTCGTGTTAATAAACGTCTCTAGTGCCTTATTTGGGTTTGCCTTTGTTATCGCATCTACTGGGTTGTTTTGGCCATTAATCCACCAGATCTTAAAGAGTTCTTAACGCTTATAGGATTACTAAAGTACCATAATATTAATTATAAGACGCTTCTCCTTTGTGGTACCAAGCTTAACTAAACACTTATAGAGGGAGTATAAGTTGGTGCATATAATTATAGGAATAGTAGGGAGTTCGAGCCAATCTATAATTATCTTAAGGGTAGTTCTAATTGTAATTACTATATTAACTCTACTAACCATTCCATATATCTCTAACGCTAGAATGCTTTAAGTAATGTACTTGCTCTTAGTTAAGCTCCAATAGATAAGGTTGCCGTGGATTATAAAGTTATTCTCTCTAGTAGATTTGTTTGCGATAATAATCTTATATTCTAGCTAGGAGCTAAAATCTTTATTATTTATAAACGATCTATTAACAAATACGAAGAGCTTAGTGGTAGGAAGGTTAATAGGTATATAAAGTAGTCCCTAATTAAGATGATTTATTTGCCAGTAAAGACGCTTATTTAAGGCAAGAATATCTTCCTTAGTTGGTTCCTAGTATTAGGCGGCAACAGAGAGATTAAATAAAGCCTTAGGTTAATAGATAGAAGCGATATAAGCTCTATAAGCGCGTTGCTCTACGTATCCTTGCTTTAGAGAATTAATGTTAATAATATTAATCTTCTTACCTTAGCCCTTCTGGCGCAAAGCAATGGAATCCTTATTTAGGGAGAGGATGCATCCATTAAAGAGTAATATTGTGGTTAAATTAAGCTTTTCCTTTAGCTTTGCTATAAGATTTGCCCTTATTAGCTTATCTTCTTTAAGAGCTAAGAATTGGTCGTCTCCTAAGATAATTATATTATTGGTTTATATACCGACGATTCCAAACGGAGTTCCTATAGTTGTAATAAGGAAGCAGGGATTAAATATAGAAGTAGTTATTAAGAGCTTCTCTTTATGGTGCTTACTATAAGTAGCCTACTAATAAGTTCCTGCCTCTGTAATTCCATATAATGGCTTAAATACAACCATAATTATATCTTTGGGATATTGGTAGCGAATTTGCTCTAGAAGGTATGCTAGTATTAAGCGCTAAAGGCGCGTCTCTAATTAGGTATAGGCCTAAGTAATATCTTATAAATAAACCGCTATTCTATTCTTTATTAAGGAGGGAGCTAGCGCAATAATAACTTGCTAACTAGCTTGTTAAATTATAGGGGATTATATAAAAATTACTTCCTTACCATTATTATTATAACCTTAAATAACCAGTCTTAACTTCTTAAATAGGGTGTTAATAGCTTTGCCCTTAATCTTATTAACTATTCTTAACTTAAAGATGCGAACTCTATTAAACTTAGTAGGGTTATACTTCTTAAATTTAAAGACTCCTCTTATAATAAGACCGTCGATCTCCTGCTTATTAGATACTTAGAAAGGAGCTTCTAAAGTTATAATATAGCCTTCCTTTTAGAGCTGTTTTGCGAGCTTAAAGTCAGCCTTCTCTTTAGCTGTTATAAAGGCCATTAATAACTCGTCTCTACTCTTAATAGCGGTAACAAATTGCTCTTTAAAATTAATAAGGTGTTGGTAATTTTATAATCCCTTTAGGCGACCTCTACCGCGTTATAGTTGCGGCACATCTACTATAATTGTATTAGGATTATAGTCGCCTTTTAAAGTATGTTAATTATAGTTCTCCTTTAGGGTATCCTCTAGGGCATCCTATAAAGGCTCAGAACTGTTGTTTCTGTAATAGGGCTTAATAATGGTTAAGCGGAATTAAGTAGGTCTATAGGGTATTTAAAGAGTACAAGTCTAACTATTAATTGTAATAAGTTTATATAGGCCTAACCATCCTCCCTTTTTACGCCATATGCGTATCTTAGATTGGAGTGGCAGATTAAGTATAGTTAAGGTATTTAGGCCATTTCTTATTCCTAGTGCGTCGTTGACCTGGCGCGTGGCGTAGAGACGTTATACCTCTTTTATTGCTTTATAAATAGCCTCCGCTTATTGCATAACAGATAGGGATAGTGGAGAATTATTAGTTATTTAAGAGTAGGCGTTAAAGACTAGTAATATAGGTATAAGCCTATCTAGGCCAGCGGAATTATTAACAGCCTTAATAGCTATTTATAAGATAAGCTCTTTACTAGCGCCCTCTAGTTCCAAAGAAATAATCTTATATACTTGTTATAATGGTGTGTAATATCGTTCTACTTTTCTAACACTATTGTGTGCCTTAATAGGGACTTCCTTAACCTTAATTTCTATTGCCTTTACCTATTGCTAAAACTCTATAGATAAGAAGTTTCTTTCTATATTATAAATAATTTAATTAGGGGGTCCTAGGTAGACATTAATCTAGTATAATTAAAGAGTATCCTATACATTTCTAGCTAATATATTCTTTAGGAAACGTGCGGCTTAGAAAGAGGTTAAGAGGTTAATAACTTAGAGTACTAGCTTGCCGCTAAGATATATAATGTTAATAATAATATAGAAGTTAAAGTTGTAGTTATCTTTAAGGGTGAACTTAAATCGGCTAAGGAACTTCTGGTTTATTTAGTAGTAATAGTAGTACTTTATAAAATGCTTAATTGTTTTAGCCTTAACTTTATAACCTACTCGCTGAAGAACCCTAAGCAATCTATAAACTAATGGGTGACTAAAGCGATAGTATAGTTAACGTAACTCTAACTTAGTTAAATGGCTTTAAGCAACGCTCCTTTCTAGCTATTAAAGGAGCAACCAAGGGTAACCCTACTTGTGTATAACGGGCACCCAATTATCTCCCTAAACGAGCATATTCTTAAGGTTATTAAGCTTAATGCCTAACTTATCCATATCTTAGATATAGAATAGAAACGGGGTGTTCGCGGGAATAATATAGAAAGTAATATATCCTAACGGAGTTTAGACCTTGATTGTGCCAAGAGAGATTATAGTACCCTTGCTAAAGCGAATTATATATTAGCCTACCGTTAATTGGTTAATCTAAACAGAGCTATTAAGCTGCTAAAGAGCTTAAACTTAAGGTTCTCCTACTATAGATACTCCTACAGCTTTAGTATCTGGCATAATACTATGGAAGACGTTCGCTAAGTATCTGTTATTAAAGGAGAACACGGAACTTTCTTTTAGCTTATTAAAGATATCTAACTTTATAATAGAATGGAGCGTAGATTGGTTGTTAAGGACAGCAATAGTTTATATGCTATTTACCTTACCATACTTAGTAAAGTATTGGTTGGGAGAGTAGTCCTTAATTTCCATATCTATAAGGAGCTGTTTGGCCTTATTAACCTTACCCTTAAGATCTTCTTCGCCTTTATATTAAACCAAGAAGCTTTGGAAGTAGGCTATAATAACCTTACAATTTCTAACGTTTTGTGCACTCTAGCGAAACTTATTATATGCCTCTTTTTATCTATTAAGAGGGTGCCTAGTTAACTAGCAATTTAGCTTCTTACAAACATAGCATTTCTTCTATTAATTGTTTTAAGATAAACTTCCATAAGGACCTCCATAATTTCTTTATAGTTAATATTAATTATACCCTCTGCTGTATCCCCTACCCCGGCCACTATATGTTTGATTAGTCTAGTTATGATCACGTTGGTTAGTTAGGTTAATTAAAGTAGGTTAAGATTAGGTATTAAATTGCTATACTTTTTAAGAGCGCAGAGCGGTACTAATAGAGGATCTTAATTAAGCATACACTCCTTTATAAGTATTTGCAGGATTAAAGAGGGCAAGGTTATATTCTTTAATACCTTAGTATACGCTAATAACTTAATCGCGTAGGCTAAAGTCCTCTTAATATAATTTAGATAAACCACGCTAAATTATCTAAAGTCAATTAAAGAGCTTTTAAAGACAGTCGAGTTAAGAGGCATCTGGGTTTATAGTAATAATTCTTAGAAAGGTAGTCTCTCTTTACTCCAATATATACTGCTGCTTATTCTCTTCTATTTTAAAGTGGCATCTTATCTTATATATTATTTGGTTAAAATTGTATCCTTTTCCTACTAAACAATTATAATAGAAGGTACTGGCGCGGCCCTTAAGCATAACGGAATAAGTGTTATAATATTAGTTAGGTTCCAGTCCAACCTTCTAGCAGCAGTTATAGAAGATATGTAGCTTTAAATTAAGGATATTATATAGTTCCCCGCCAAACCTCTTCTCCTAGTCTAAATAGAGTTTTGTAAGCTCTGTAAGCATTTTTAAGGTGCCTCCAAGCGGTATTAGGCCACGTTAAAATTGCATTAGAGATTAAGGTAGGGATTGCTTTGTAGGCTGCAGTAGAGATATAGAGCTTAATAGAATACGGCGTGGTACCTAATCTTCCTGTGGTAGAGTTCGAAGGTTATTAAATTGCAAAGCAAGGGGGTCTTGCGCTTGCTCTTAAGGGGCAGTAGTTAAAGTTATGGGTTAAATTAGTGGAAGTAATAAATACGGCATATAAGAACTCGTGCCTGGAACAATGGAATTAGAACATGTCTCTATTAGTATATTATTTAAATTCCATCGTAAGTTGAGCTTCTTTATATTGCGTAATTGGTGCTTAATCTCTTATGGAGTCCATTTATGCTCTTCTTTTACATTAATAACTTGCTCCTAAATATTGTCTCTAATAGTATCTCCATCTATAGGGACAAATACTCCATTCTCCCAAAGGAAGTTACGGAAGTCTTATACAATATTCTTTTTTATAAGGGCCTATATTTCCTTTGTCCATCTAACAAAGTCCTCCTTTATACAATACTATAGCATAGTATCGTTGTATTCGCTGTCTGTGTATTATGCTATACAGTATAGTAAGAATCCGTTTAGGTCCTGTTGCTTAGCGTTTATAGGGTTAATGTCTTTATTCTATATCTTTGGGTTAATATCGTTCTCGTACTTCTTTGGGTAGGTTAACACTATAATAGGAGTAGAATTAACGGGGTGTCGTACGTTAAAGGTAGGTAGAATTTTCGGCTTTATAGGATCTCGTAGGTTTGCTGTCAAAAGGTAGGCAATTTAAGGCATAGTTAACGCGTTTCGGACGTTAACTTGGGACCCTAGGTTTAGTAACACTTCTAACCTAAAGTACTTAACCAAATCTTCGTAAACGCGATTGTTCTGCGTAATAGACGCAACTTGGTATCTTCTAGTACTTAGTAACACTTCTGTTACTGGTTTTCCGCAAGCCTAAGGTAGCACAGTATCGCCGGGAACCCCTACATAAGACTATCTCTTCTGTTAATAACCTAGCTGCTTTATGGTTAACTGTGTGTTTAACCACTAATCAGTGTTGGTTATATAGGGTGACTTACCAATAACGACTACTTGAGTAGGTTACAGTGATGTTGGTTAATATGCTTCTTGATTGGAATGAGAAAGGGCAAGGAGCCTAAGACTCCTCGCCACGCTAGTGCCGCGGCGTCACGTGACGACCGCTTGCCTAATTCCCGACATAAATAATTAAGTATTATTATTATTATTGATCTTACACCGATTTAGCTCTGTGGCTATGCGGTACTCCTATTTTACATAATGGGAAAACCCGATACGGGACAAAAAACCCCCTCCTTGGCCTATTATACACTCTCTGCCGTCTACTTCGCAGCCTATAAGTATCAAAAAGGCGTCTACAGACGCCTACTCCTTCTATTCGGCAAGCCTCTTACCTAGCTAGCCTACTTACTCCCCTTTCTTTCTCTTCCTCCTCTTGCAGGAGCTCCTCCGCATAGTGGAACTACGGTAGGACCCGCAGTTATAGGAACCATCTTGCGAGCCATTTCGCTCCCTTGGCCGTACTAGCTAGTTTTTTAACCTCCAGGCGGCCTACCGCTAGCCCTTGCCTCTGCTCTGCGAACCGGGGGCAGTAGGCTATAATATATAACGCCGTCTCTTCGGCTTGGCCGCACTAGTATATAGGGGAGGGAAAGTCTGGTACCCTAGCCTTATTTAGGAAGGCCGCTAGCCCTATCCATCCCATCCGTATCTACGTTAAAACTGAGCTTTCTACTTTCTTAAGCTCCTTATATATCTTTAGTGGTTCTTCTAACGGTGGCCCTACCCCTATAAGTCCCCATTTTAGCTAATTAGCTCCCCATCTTCTCTTCTAGCTTACTAGAAGCGGCATCTCTGTCCTTTATTTTTACTGCCTCCACTCCTCTGCCCACTAGGTCCGTTTCTCTCCCTCTATATATATATTTCCGTTTTGGTTTTAACCCCATCTTTATCTTTGTCTTTAGGCTAGTTTCCCCTATATCTATACGTAAGCCTCTATAACTAACTTTTCTTTATGCCTAAACCTAAAGTTTGCGAGTCTTGCATTTAGGTAGAGATCTAGCGGGGGTATAGAGGTTTCAGTTTTAAGAACTAAGGTAGGAGTTGCCTTATATACCCCTACTATTGCTCTTAGGCACTTATTTTAAATCTTAGCTAGCTTTACAGCTGGGCCCATAGGTTTAGTGCTTTTAGGACCTTTAATTAGGGTAGGCGTATACTAGATTACTGCTCTATAGGCAATAGCGGGCCAGATTACAGCGTTGTAGATCTACCTTGCCTATATAAAGGTAGCTCCCCATATTAAGGCTATTGTCCGCAATAGGGCGTTTGTATGCGTTTTCATCTTCTTTTATATCTCCTTTATATGTGCCCCCCAGTTTAGCCGTAGGTTAAGCCAGACACCTAAAATGCGTATTAAGGCCTTAGGCTTAGTCTCTACCCCCAATAGGGGGAGAGGGGCCTGCATATTAAACTGCTTTGGGTTCCGGGATAGATGCATAAGCTTATACTTCTCTGGGGCGAAGCTAGCGCCGTAGCGGCGCGCCCAGTCAAGGCAGCGGTTGTGGCCACGCATTAGGATCTGGCAGTTTTCCTCCATAGACGGACCGTACGCAAGTAAGTTAGTGTCATCTACAAATGCACTGGCGCTTAGTCTCTCCTGCGGGTTAATTAAGTATTTAAATATAACTTTTAACTGCATTTTATCTAGAGATAGATAAATAAACTAAAATTGTAAACACGATTATGGAATAATACTTATAAATATACTACTTTTACCTATAAGATAACTAGGTAAAATAGCTGCCTTTAGCTAAGTTTACTGCAAATAATACAATAAATATATTAATAGGTATAACGCCGTTTTACGCGACCTACGGATAAGACCTTTAACTTAGATTTAAACTATAACCTAAAATTAATATAATAGGACCTACAAGTAAATAGATCTAGTTAATTAACATATATAACTTCGCTAATTAAATAAAGTAGTTAATAGGACTATTATAAAGTAAATTAATGTACGCTTAAATAGTATAGGAATGGCATATAAATAAAGGATAAGCTCCTATATAGGACTTTAAGGAAGGTAATATAGTTTACCTAAATATATAAAATCTATAGACTTAACGGCCCTTAAAGAAACTTAATTAGAAGTTTATAGGCCTGTACTAAATTAAGAAGAAACTAAGCCTATATACCTATAAGCTTAAACTACTAACTAAAATAAAAATATACCTAATGTTTTATATAAGCTTATTGCAACCTTTAAAGGATAACCCTATAACTTATAAAGTACTACCACTACCTCCTATAATTATTAATAACAGTAACAGTTTTTACTTTATTAACTTAATTAATAATATATAATAGAAAATATAATCTAAATAATTTAAACTTTTTATTAAGTAAAAAGGATATAAAATATAAACCTAAGAAACCTATAACCAGATTAAGGCTAACACGCCTTCCTTAGTAAAAGAATTCTATAAGGACTGTCCTTTATAACCTACTTTAGCTAAACAGATATAATATAAAGGTAAACAACTACTACCTAATATAAATATATAAAATATAATAGTAGGAAACTTAAAATTAAAAAGAACTTAAAATATATTATAACGCTTATGACGCAATAAGTTATAAATTCTTAACTAAATTAAATTGTTTTAGACCTTTAGTTAAAGGGGGGGTATTATAATAGGACTAGCCCAGTTATAGTAGGAATGTTTTAGTAAAATACTTAATAGATAACTATCTAAAACTGTCTGCAGCTGTCTGTAACTATCTGCGACTATCTATAATTGTCTATAATTGTCCGCTATAATCTACCATTTTTTACCAGCGCTGTAATACTGAAGCCTGTTAAAGACTGCGTATATATATACGTTTATATTAACCACCAAGACCTCTAACTATTAATTAACGTATTTCACGGGTGAGCTGGTCAAACGGGTAAGCTAATCACTTCAAAAACATACCAAAAAATGGAAAAATCACACTTTAATATCTTAACAACCACTTAATAATAAATTTTAATAATTTAAATT
>Ga0307507_10003100_pt1 | contig 33112 bp, 8 predicted proteins | sample 7_EM_MG_FD_207223 | JGI IMG/M metagenome (GOLD analysis project Ga0307507, IMG submission 207223) | Populus trichocarpa ectomycorrhiza microbial communities from riparian zone in the Pacific Northwest, United States - 7_EM | ecosystem: Host-associated > Plants > Roots > Unclassified | place...
AGTCCACGTAACCAGACGATCGTATAAAACCTCGAGCGGCGCTACCCTTCCTTTCCTTTCCTTTCTCTAGCTTTGGATCCTCGTTTATAGACTACCAATTGTACAGGCTTGCGCGTCCCTCTTGCCATACTCATGCCTCAATTAACTAAGTCGCTAACATTATCCAAAGCTCTTTATTACTCTTTCTTCCTAAGAAGGAACTTAAATATATCTATCTACAAGACCATAAACAGGACAAGGACACAGAATAGGACCCTAAGGACATCACCAGGACCACAAGGACAGGACAGACCCAAGAACCAAAAAAACACAAACAGAACGCAAAACCTAAGAATAGGACACGCATGGACCAGAACCCCTAAAAAATAAACAAATACCAAAAATTACCTAAAACCCTTACCACCATGCCAAGAAATACAGTAGCTGGCAAAGCCGCTGCAGGACCCACAAATACCTCCAATAGTAAAACAGTCGCCGTCTTAACCCCCCAGGAAGAGCTTGCAGCAGCCAATACCAAAATTAAACGGCTTTAAGAGCTGCTTAAAACCAGGGACACCCCTGCACCTAGTAAGGAGTTATTAGACACCTAGAGACTTACTACAGTCCTTAAGGCCCTAGCCTAATATACAGCATTAGCTTCGTCGCGGTCCGCGAAGGTTACAGACCCCCTATTACTTACAGACGGAACTAACCCTATATTCAATAACTAGAAGCTTCAATTGCAGGACAAGCTCAAAGTTAATACAGACCACTTCCCCACTACTCAAACTAAAATGGCCTACATCTTCGGCTGTACCGGTAGAGACGCACAGACGCACCTACGTCCGTGATACGCCTAGGACTTAGCAAATCCCTTCCTCTCTAGAAACAAGATAATTAACCACTTATCTTCTATCTATAAGGACCCCTTTAAGGTACAGAACGCCCACCTTAATTATAAAGCTCTTAACATAAAGACAACGGAGACCTTTTTAGCCTTCTAGACCCACTTTCTGCACCTAGCCGGCCAGGCCTAAATTCCCCATAAAAACCTAATGCTAGACCTCTTTAACAAGCTTACCCTAGACCTACAGCACGCGGTACTACCAGTTTTTACTACTATACAAACACTAAAAGTACTTACGGACCACTGCCTATCTATTAACCAAGGCCTCTGTTGAATTAAGGCATAAGCTAAGCGGTATAAGGCTAGAAACTCTCCAAACCAAACTATAAGCACTACACAAACGGCCTATAACACTCTAGCACGATCTGTAACTCCTACAGCACCAGCCATATAGCCCGCCGTTAATTCAGCAGCTAGTCCTGCTACGGGTCCGGCGTACACTTGGCCTATATACAACAACCCCTATAAACAGGCCCTTAGCAATTAAGGAGCTTGCTTCTTATATAGCTAGAAAGACCACTTTGCAAAGGATTACCAGACAAAGGCAAAAACGGGCGAGGTTCTGTTAATTCAGGAGGATAGCATAAAGCCAAAAAAAGAGGAACCCTAGAAAAAGACTCCTCTCTAAGGTTAAAAGGAATTAATATGTTACATATTAATCTAAGTCAGCTAGTTAGTAGAAGAAGCTGCACTATCCCTTATACTTTATTTCGCAATGGATATTAAGTTTTAACCTCTACTTTAGCTAACTCTAGAGCAAATACCTTTGCCTTAATAGATACCTAGTGCGCTGTAAAGCTAGCTAAGTTTTTAAATACGCCTCTTAAAGAACTGCCTAAACCAGTCCCTATTCGCGGGTATAATGGACGGATAGGACTACCTATTATAACTATCTTACGGATCCACCTCCATGTTAATGGACGAAGGCAGTATAACATCCCCTTTCTTATTACAGACCTAGGAAGCCACAATATAATCTTAAAAAGAAAATAGCTAGCCTATTTAGGCTTATAGCTTGACATATAGAGTAGACGGCTTATCTGGCCTAAATCTCTACCCCCAACCCCTTCCTTTATAAAAGAAATCAGTATTATAATGGAGAACCTTATACAGCCCTAGATCAATACTATTTACCAGGCCAATGCTATGCGTAGGGACCAGGCCTTTAAGAAAAATATACAGCTTAATCCGCAACAAATTTATATACTACGCCGCCCCCAGACCACCTATATTACGCCACCCACACTAGAGATCTAGGAAATTAGTAGTGACCTAGCTAAGTCCCCCACGGAGAACTTAGGCCCTACGCAGCTATAAAGGAAGGCTAGGAATACCGGACGCCATACTAAACTAATAGACTAGAAGGATAACTTACAGAAAATAGAATATAAGCTAAGGAAGACTATAAACCCTATGCCGTAAAATACGGCCTAATAAAAGTCTATAAAGAAACCTATAAACCTTCCCCTAGTTAATATCTGCTGCATTAGCGCCGTAGGATTCTACCAGAACTTAGTTTAACCTAATACCATTACCTTTACTACTAGCTTATATAAAATTAATCAAATAATTAAGGAAAAGAAAAGCGAGCTTAGCGGATAGAAAAGTAAGCTTATAGATAAGGAGCTGGTAGAATAAAAACTGCCCTATTAACACCAGAAATTCAAGGACGTATTCTCTAAGGTAGTGTCCAATATACTCCCACCTTACTAACCGTACGACCACAAGATTGAGATTAAGCCAGACAAGAAAGACACCCTTAGTTATAGCCCCCTTCGTCAGCAGTCTACTGCTAAATTATAGGCTACAAAGCAGTACCTTATTAATAACCTGAATAAGGGCTTTATTAAGCCTAGTTAAGCCCCTTTTAACTCACCTATTCTCTTTGCCAAAAAGCCAAATGGAGGACTTTGTTTCTACATTAACTACCGCAAACTCAATAATATAACCCGCAAGGACCGCTATCTACTACCCTTACTTAAGGAGACTCTAGCCTAAATAAGTAGAGCTAAAATCTTTACTAAGCTCAATATCCGTTAGGCTTTTCACCGAATTAGGATAAACCCTAGATCAGAAAATCTTACTACATTTCAAACCTATTACGGAACATATAAATGCAAAGTACTTCCTTTTAGACTAACCAACGGACCGGCTACATACCAGCGGTATATAAACAATGTACTCTTTAACTACCTTAACAACTTCTATACGGCCTACCTAGATAATATTATAATTTACTCTAAAAACAAGCTAGAACACAAGGAGCACGTCCATAAAGTCCTACAACGGCTCCGCAAGGCTGGCCTCCAGGCCAATATTAAGAAGTCAGAATTTAGTATTAAGCGTACAAAGTACCTAGGTTTTATTATCAGTACAAATAGAGTTAAGGCTAATCCAAAGAAAACAGCTGTAATTAACTAGTGGGCACCCCCACGGACCGTAAAGGGGGTATAATTATTTTTAGGCTTCTATAACTTCTACTAACGCTTTATTAAGAACTATAGCAGGATCGCCCAGCCTCTTAACCGTCTCACCAGGAAAGACCAGCCCTTCTATTTTAACGCTATATGTACGCAGGCCTTTAATAAGCTTAAAAAACGGCTAGTATCGGCTCCCCTACTCGCCTACTTTAACCCAGAACGGCCCTTAATACTAGAAACTGATGCCTTAGATAGCGCGATAGCCGGTATTTTTTCCCAGAAGCAACTAGATGGAGAATGGCACCCTATTACATACTATTCAAAGACTATAATAGATGCCGAGCTGAACTACCACATCTATAACAAAGAAATGCTGGCTATTATCTCTAGCTTTTAGCACTGGCGTATATAGCTAGAGGGGACCCCTAAGCCTATTAAGGTAGTTTCGGATCACAAGGCCCTAGAATACTTTATAATAACCAAGGCCCTTATGGCCCAGCAGGCACGCTAGGCGGATATCCTATCTTAGTTCAACTTCTTAATTATATATAGACCAGGCGCTACAAACCGTGCGGATGCTCTTATAAGGCGCGAACAAGACCTAGGTAACCAGACAGCTGCGAAGATCTCATTACAAACCTAGACACTACTATAACCAGAGCACCTTAACCCCTAAATACAGGCAGAACTAAGTACAGACTCCCCAGGCGCCAAGATATATCTTATTAACCCTTTAGGACTTAACTTAATCGACAAATTGCTATAGACAAACTATACAGCCCCTTCTCTACAGGAGTACCGTAAAAAGGCAAAGAACGTTACCAGCCTATAGTCCCTCAAAAATGGATTACTTAAGCATTAGGAACGGCTAGTAGTAGTAGAGGAATAGAACTTACGGACTCGATTTATTACCAAAGTATATGCCCAGGTCTCTACAGCCTACCCTAGAAAAAATAAGACCCGCAGGATTATTGGCGACCGCTATTACTAGCCCGGAATGGTTATAGATATTAACCGTTATATACAGAACTGTAACAACTACCGTAGGTCTACAATTCCGCGAGACAAGACCCTAGGGCTATTAAAACCACTCCCAATACCAGAACGCCCCTAGCAGTATATCTCTATAGACTTCCACGAGCTACCTACAGACCGCGACGGATATAATATAGTTATAATTCTAGTTAACCACTTTAGCAAGCGCCCATTCTCAATCCCCTGTCACAAGGATATCGATGCTAAAGAAGTGGCCCAACTATATATCTATTATGTCTACCGAATTTACGGACTATTAGATACTATTATATCTGATTAAGGGCCGCAGTTTATATCGGCCTTCTGGAATAAGTTTACCCGGATCCTAGGTATTAGGTTAAAGCTTTCTACGGCATACTACCCCTAGACAGACGGTTAGACGGAGATTGTAAATTAATACTTGGACCAGAGACTCCAGCCCTTTATTAACTACTTTTAGGACAACTAGGGCGAACTACTACCCTTAATAAACTACGCCCAGGCGACCCTACCCCATAACTCTACAGGATTTGCACCTATTCAGCTAGAAATAGGATATTTACCCCATACTAGCTTTAACTGGAATAGACTAGAAGGCCCACAGACCATACGCAAAAAACTGTCTTATAAGGAAGCCTAGCAATACGCCAAACGCCTAGAAAAAGCCTGGGCGGTAGCCCATATAAATCTAGAAAAGGCCTAGAGATCGATAGAACAGCAAGCAAACAAGCACAGGCGCGAGCCCAACTTCACTATAGGCAATAAGGTCTGGGTTACAACAAAAAACTAAAAGACGGAACGGCCTAGCTGTAAGCTAGACTATAAAATGGTAGGACTGTATAAGATCCTTAATAAAGAAGGCAACTTATATAAGGTTAAGCTCCCAGACTCAATTAAAGTCCACCCTATTTTCTCACCAGATAAGCTACGGAAAGCTACAAATAACCTACTACCTAGACAAAAGAATGAGCCTCCACTGCTGATTTAAGTTAATGGCGACAACAAATGGGAAGTCAATAAAATACTAGCCTATAAACTAGTACGAGGAACGCTAAAATACCGTATCTAATAGAAAGGTTACGATCCAGACCCAACCTGGTACCCCGCCTGGAACTTTATAGGTTGCCCCCAAAAGCTTAAAGAATTCCACAACCAATACCCTAACGAGCCAGGACCCCCGAAGTATCTAGACAAGTAGATAGAGTGCTAGTATAGCGAAGATAATAAGCTACCTATTAAGCATAAAGATAAGAATACCCTACGGACATAATACGGACATACAAAGCCTAAGGGCAGGCTTTTTCGGAGGGGGGGGTAATATTACAGCGCTAGTAGAAAACGGTGGATTGTGGCAAACAATCGCAGACAGTTCCTTACTATTTCAGACAGTTGCAGTCCACGTAACCAGACGATCGTATAAAACCTCAAGCGGCGCTACCCTTCCTTTTCTTTCCTTTCTCTAGCTTTGGATCCTCGTTTATAGACTACCAATTGTACAGGCTTGCGCGTCCCTCTTGCCGTGCTTGTGCCTTGATTGACTGAGTCGCTAACAATTACTTGCTATCCGCTAACTGTTAAGCTGTTAGCTAGCTATCCTAATTAGGTAAGTAGTATAGCTGGCAAAGCCTTTAGTAGAGCCTCTAACCTAGTTTTAGCGCGTATTATATTTAACTAAGGGTTTACTAATCTATAATAATTCTAACTTAAAGCCAGACTCTATAATTAATTTCCCTAGCTACTAAAGCTTTACTAGGGGCTTAGCACAGAGCTCTGCCAAAGGTTTTGCCAAGAGCTCTACTAAAGAGGCTCTATAAAGCTCCCTTAAAGCTCTATACAGAGCTCTACTAAGACTCTATATAGAGCTCTACGGAAACTCCGCATAGAGCTCTATAGAAACTCCATATAGAGCTCTATTAAAGTTCTATACGGAGCTCTACCAAAGCTCTGCACTAAAGCTCTATACAGAGCTCTACTAAAAGCTTTAATTACCACCAAATCTTACCACTAAGGCAGCGAGCTGCTAGCTAGCTGTAGTCTTATAGCTAAGCTCGCTAACTGCTTACGTTATTAGCAACGCTAATAGTAACGCTGACTTTTAGATATACTAACCGCAACTATTATTAATTACTCTCTGTATAGTATGGGCCGCCTCTATTTTTGCTAAACTATAATAACCCTAAATAGTATCTAATCCTTTTCTCGCTATAGCTGCCGCTAAGGCAACGCGACTTAACGCCCTCTCCTATTTATATTGGGCAGTTCCCTAACCTAGGCTATACTATTGCCGGCATTAGCACGCCCTTACTATATCTTAAAAAACTTGTCGCTAAGGCTATAGGTCCTTAGAATAATACTTATCCTACCCTACTAGCTACTAGCTAGCAAAACACAGAACAAATATAATGTCTATATAATTGCCCCTAATAAAAGAGCCTATAGTAAAGGTGATTTGCTATACTACGCCTAGATGACCTAAGATTATATATACAGATAATAATTTTAGGGCTTCTTAGTGCAATAGGAGGTCTTACTACAAGGCAAACTTGACTAAAGTCACTATCTCCATATAGATTAGATTAACCGTAATTAATTAATACCTTTTAGCCCACCTGGCGAAACGTGTCGCGCTAGTAATAGGGCTAGATAAACGTTAGCAATATATTATAATTAGGACGGACACCTGCATACTATCTCTATGGATAGCTATAAATATAGCCTGGCCCACCCTATAATAAACTGCCCTTAATAGAGCAGCCTTTAAGGCCCCATTATTTCGGATAGGCATAGTCTCTATATAGGCGGCCTATATCCACTCCTTATTATAATCCACCCCGGCCTCTAAAAACATCTTAACCAGCAGCTAATATTCGACTATGCGTAGGCCTTAAGGCGCATTGGGCAGCGATACTAGACTTAAGGCCACGTCTATACTTAGGACTAAGTTTATACCATCTAGTTGCCGCCTGCGAAGTAGTATAATGAGTTGTTTGAGATTGCAGCCGCAGTTCTATATATAGCTAAGTAGGGACAAGTTCTGTGAGTTTATAGCAGCTATATGCCCCTTTTCCGCATCCACTATATAGTTAATGCTAGGCCGCCCTAGCACCTTTATCTTTTTGCGTATATTTGACTATACGCGGGCTAGCATGTTCTATATAGCCTTATATACCTATGGCGCTGGTGCCTTCTCGCATTCTACTACTTAATGGATAACTTTCTGGATTACTTACTCGCGTAGCAAATTGTTTAGTTATCCGCGAAATAAAACATACAGGATACCATCCTTAATAATAACCTACTTAAAAGTCCGCTTAATAGTATTAAGTCTCTCCACAGTAATACCTAAGCCGGTAATAAGCTGCATATCTTTTCGCGGGTCCACGGCGCTTATAGAGTTATACCATGCCGTATTTATAGCATACTGCTGTTATATATCGCGTCCCATCGTAAAAGATAGTCTAGTATCTTAAGTAGGGAATAGTGGTGTTCAAAATCCTATGCTTAGTATAATAGAGAGGCGGCGCGATATTAGTAATAAGTAGAGCCTCCTAGCCTAACGTAACGCGATCTAGCGTAAATTAGCGTAAAATGCAGCGGATTACGCTATCTAGCGCGTTAGTGTCTATGGACATTGCAATACTCTTACTTATAACGTAGCACGAGCCATAAACACTACTTTAAATATACGGTTTTACATGGATGTTGTTTTCGGCCCCCTTCTAACTAAACTGTAGCAAGTTATAGCTTAATACGGCAATTTACAAATGAGCTCTATCTAGCGGCAATATAGAAAGTGTGGGACTAAAGTAAAAAGTATAGGTGGTCTAACCCGTTATAAATAATATTGTCTAAGAAAACAGAAACGGAAGAAGGATAGACACAAGGCCGTTAATATTAGAGAGATAGACAACAATGCACCCTTATACTATTAAAGCTTAGGGGAGCATCAGACAGCCCATTATAGGGCCAAGCTAGAGTAAGATAATAAGTAGTCACTTATATAATATATAGACAACGATGCACTATGCTATTAAACCTTAGAAGGGCATTAAATAACCAATTATAAGGCCGAATCGGAGTAAGATAATAAGTGGCCACCCGCACAAGCTCTAGGCGATAATATTATTAATAAGCTAAATAATAGGGCTGCGGATATACACTATAACAATAATTCCGTAATATTTAATAGGGTGCACAACCTGGCAATAGTTAAGACTAATTGGCAAACTTTGACTGGAATATCTACGGACATTTTTCGGACTGAAATATTTGAAGAGGCTACTAGCTGCGCTGCGGGAAAGCCTCTAAAACAGAACTAAAAAAATCCGCAAACTGCGGACAATACTGCGGCAGTATGCAACATTATGCCGCATATTAAACGTACTAGCAGTGCACTAGATAAGACACCTCCCCTATTTTATTCTTTTAGTAGTGAGGTAGAATATATATAGGTCTTATAGTAAGTAAGCTATAGGACTTCTAACCGCGCTATTAACAAGTGGTTTAACGATATTAGGCTTTAGGGAATATTTACTAACTATTTTTCTTACTAGAGTGCTAAAGATGTTAAAGCAAAACTACTTTTAAAACAGATGTAATCCAAGAGCAAGCAACCGCAGTAGATTAAAATAATTATAACTATAGGGGACTAGCAGCTGCTAGTATGTTACTAAAATACTCTAAAGATTATATCCCTCCTTATTAGTTATAGCCCTTTCTAAGGAGACATAACTTTCTCGCTAGTAAGGTAGTACTTATTAGCAGGAACAAAAATATATAATAAGCTTAATATAGCAGACTAGTAGTAGGAGACGCAAGAGCAGCTACCGCTTAGCGCAACTATAGTGCCGATTATATTAGCTAGCGACAAGACCCAACTAATATAATATACCGGCGGCAAAAAAGCATAGCCGCTCTATATTTTAATTAGAAATATTAAACTGCGCGTTTAATAATCTGTAAATTAACCAGCCCTATTGCTACTTATATACCTCCCAGTCCACATACCTAGCAACCGAATAATACAACTAGTAGTGCAATATAAGACCCTTACGGCCATCCTTAAACATATACTTTAGCGATAACCCTACTACTTATACGGTCAAGCTAATAATGCCTATAGCGTTAGAGAAAGCTAGTAAAGAAGGAGTATATCTTCTATACGCGGATAGCTAGGATTAATACTGCTTTCTACTTCTAGCTATATTTATGGCTGATTATAAAGAATAGGTCACGCTTACAGGTATTAAAAGTGGCCGCAAATATTTAATTTGTTATATATATATGAATAAACGGCATAATCTAACAACTACCATTTAGCGGCTATAGCTGTTCTATATATACCAATTAACAAAAGACCAAATACAAATGTAGTAGGAAGGTTGCGATACTAATAAAAAGAATAACTTAGATTATATTCGGCTGTTCCGTAACTTTATATAGGGCCATAATCTATCTAATATCTATAAGATAATAGCGCCTAATTTCCTACACTAGGTGCTTAAAGGCCTCACTAGTAAACACCTTATACACTAAATTAAGGGGCTTATATAAAGTAAAATATAGGCTAGAAAATATTGGGGCCTTAACATCCTATATACAGATAGTTGCGGCTAAGAGATATTAAATATTAATACACTTATTACCACCCGCTTTGCATAGGTAGAGCAATTTACCAATATAATGGTATAGGATAGCTAGGCAAATATCGGCCAATAAATAGGAAAGATATATAAATCTCTGTTATAATAATTGGTCCCTGCTATAGCACCCTTACTAAAACAGAATAAAGGCGCCATGCTATTTATCCAGGCGTTTATGGACTTTACTATACTATTTTAATATATATTACACGACAAATCAACCATCCGGTACCTAGCAGCAGCTATTTATAGAATGGATAAGACAAAGGATATATTCCTTCCGTTTTAACTAAGTAAGGTAGGACTACTACACTTTAATATTCCTAAGCTATATACTATTACCCACTATCTAAAGAGCATCTAGCGACTAGGAGCAATTGGAGGTATAGATATAAAGTACTTAGAGCAAGCACATAAGCTATAAAAGGCATTCTACTATAGGACCAATAAACGGAACAACTACAAAGAGTAGATGCTATAATATAACACTATATATCTTAACACGATGCTTCGGAACGAACTCAAGCTATAGGCGTTAACTAATATAATCAACATAGCAGACCCAATAAGCGCAATATAGACGATACGACTAGGTCCTATAGTTAATATATATATATATCGCTCGTATATATAGAACTTTAACAACTATATAGCTTAAACACTTTAAGACTAAAGAATCAACATATCTATCTAGCGTACGGTTAAGGAGGTATAGCGCTAGATAGAGATTACCAACCTTATATCTAAACTAGCCCCCTTTATAAGGGAATACCGTAAGTAGATTAACGGAATCTGGCAAATAGACTAGGACGTTAACTAACTAGAGGCCAATAACGATTAGATATTAAAGATGCCCCTAAGCATCCATTACAGCGTTATATGCTATATTCGCTTTGGGAAAGACGCCACTAATACTAATAAGCTCAATAAGGTGTTTGCTCAATATACCCTATTATAGGCTAATACTAGAGCCCCCCGCTATAATACTATAATAGTACGAGAATATGAGTAGGCAAATAATAGCCTCCATAGTAATAAAGTTAGGAGGCTTTGTCTACTACTTATAATCTAGGATACTAGGCGATTGGATAGAGAGGGCAAATACCCAAAATATACTAGTGCGTTGGTAGAGACCCTCTAAGTTTATAACAGTAGCAAGATTAATACAAGAACTGGAATACTTAAAGTACAGAGTATAAAGCCATCTAGTAGCAGGATAAGACGCACGCTAGATACCCTCCGGATATATAATATTAACCATATTATAAAGCCTATCTCACTCGTGCTAACAGACATTAATGTTATAAACTATTTCTTTATAAATAACTACAGCGATTAGGATATATATAATACTATATATAACAAAGACTTTAAGCGAATAAATAGGGCACAGGTTAATGCATATATAAGAAAACAGGCTTATACTAGGCGGTAAATAAATACAACTTAGCTAAAATAGCGGTAAGTTGCAACTAGCGGCGCCAGATTGCAATAAAGGGGCAGATTACCGCGACTATAACAAACTAGAACATAACACCACTATATATCGCCCTCTACGCGCTAGCTACCCTTTATATCCTATACACTATACCCTCTACCTTAAAAGTAGGTAAATATTATAAGGAACTAGGCTTCTGCGTGGTATAGAAAAAATATCATATAAAGTAGGACCCTATACTATAGTAAGGCAATCTAATTGCCCTGTTACAAAGCCTAATAAATAGTCAGGCCGCCCTCCCAACTTATTATTATAAGTTAGTTAAGGCTCTTTTCTATCTACACTTGGCGAGAAAACCCTAATTTATACTATAAAAGTTAAACAGGTTATTATTTAAAGTATATTAGGTATAAGACTCTAGACCATCTAGCGTCTTCTAGGGAAGTAAGGTGCGTATAAAAGCTAAACAGTTCTACTAGACTAATATACTTATCCTCTACCTATCCCGTAGAAAAGTAAATAAAAACGCTATAAGTTAAGTAGTAGCTCCTAAGATAATCTAGATCTTAAAGGGGATAATATTAAGCTCTATACTATAATTGTCTCCGTTAAAAGGTAAGGCTGTTATTAATACTATTATATGCTATAGTATAACCTATTATTATTAATTTTAATAATGTCATCCTAATGGACAGTCCTATTCTTATTAGACGAAAGCCCGCGAACCTTAAGCGACCCTAGGACATCTAAAACCTACACTTAAAAGAAATGTATGCGTTACTCAGACAAACAACCGCTATGGGATAACTTTAGACAATATATAAAGCAGCCACTTAGCCTAGTTAATACAAAGATATATAGTATTGCTCAGACACGTCTTGTTGTATATATAATAATAGGCTTTATACCCAAAGAGCTCTATCTTTCTCCCTAGCTAGAAACAAATATAAGCGGTTTAAACACACTAATAAAGCAAACATGGAAAGAGGCGATTGCTATTATAGACCATCACAAAGGCCTAACAAATAGAGCATTAAGTATACCACTAGGGCTAGCAGTACGCAAGGTTTGTAGTCCTTGGATTTAATAGTACTGTGCTAACTAGTTTTCTAGCTATATAACCAACTCAGCGTGTTTTGGTGTGCTATAATAAATATAGTGCGCGATACCGTTACTGGGAGCTATAACTGCCTTAAACTAGATACCGAGGTTATAGCAAAGAAAGTAGAGGAACTACTTAAGGATAACTACTTTACGCTTGGTAGCCTAGTTAGTACTCTACCTTTTACTATACCTAACTAACTAAGGCTAGGATGGAGAGACAAGATTTAAGGCACTAATTATTACACACTATATTAAGCGCGTGTTCTTTAATACTAGGCTAAGGTCACTCGCCCTTAACAAAAATAGTACTAACCTATTCTCGCCTATTACAGCCAATACGATATAGCTTATATGCGTAGCAATTTAATATACGCTTAAGGACTACAGAAGCGGAATACAAATTATTTATAAGTTTAAAGCTAATACTATAGTTACAGGTAAAACTATAGGAAGCCTTTTACTATACTTACTAAAGCGTATTATAGATAGTTAGGAGCGACTATAAAATACCTAGAAGAGCTACTAACCTAAGCATAATAAAAGGCTACGCAGGCTACTTCTATAACAAGTTAATAAGATGCGGAACATAACCAGAGACAAAATACTATAGACTTAGCAGGCAATTAGCAATCCTTTTAAGGATACTATAGAAGATCTAAAGGAACTAGATCCCAAGTATAATAACAGGTTTACTTAATAACCGCATACTATAAGTATAAACACACAATATTACATTAATCGCGTCGTAACATCATATCGCGATACTCGCTATATGCTATAGCACTTTGCCGCCGTTTCCTATTTTACAATATCCCGCTATTTTAATTGTTATACGCGGGCTAACAAAGATAATATAATAGGACAACGGTAGCCCAGCGCATTTGTTGCTAAGAATAAGCCCTAAAACTATATATAAGGTCTTCTTCTCGCAGTATACTAATAAGACGATTTTAATACCATATAACTATGACATTAACGCCATTAAAGCGCTCCTTAAACAAATTCAAGGTAACAATAAATAGGAAACAGAAATTAATTACCACATCTTGCGGTATACATTCGCCGGCAAGTCCGAGGTTATAGATATTACAAATAATACTATACTAGAGGATATAAAGGCCCGCCTACAGAGTGGAGATAGATGGGTAATACTAGAACTTGCTAACAAAGAGGATAAGAGTAGAGAAGGCAGCGGAATAGATAGGGAAAACAACAGCGACGAAGAGAATAAGAATAGAGAAGGCAGTGGAATTAATAGGGAAAACAACAGCAAGAATAAAGACGATTAGGGGTTTAGTAGTATAGTGCTACTATCACGGCAGAACTAATATAAATATTAAACTTAAAATAGCAGGTTAACTAAAGGGCGTTATTAGGCGTATTAAGGTTATACTATACTACTATTAGGTCAAAATGTGTTCTTTATACAGTATATGCCAGGCATGTAGAATAAGCAAAGAATACCAACTGCGTAGAATAAGTAAAGGGTACTAACTGCGCAGACTAAGCAAAGTATACTAATTACGCGGAACGGGTAAATATTACTAACCACGCAGACTAAACAAATACCATTAAGTGCGTGGGATAAACACTTAATAATAACCGCGTAGGAAGAGCAACACTTATCTATTACTTAAAGTAAGCAAAGTATACCAATTGCGCGGAATGGGTAAATACTACTAACTGCACAGACCGAGCAAATACTATTAAGTGCGCGGGAAGAGCAACGCTTATCTATTACTTAAAGTGAGTAAGATATACAGAATGCGCGAGGAGGGCATTATATATTAATTGCGCATTAAGTGCAAAAAAAGCTTAATAGAATAAAGGCACCACTTAACCAGGTAGCTGCAAATGCGCAATTAGCTGCACCGCGTTATTGGTTTCTGTTAAATGCGGCAGTATGCCGCTCCTTAGTCGATACCATACGCTACACGTTGCAATGCGCGAAATGCGCATTTGGCCGCCAAATGCTGCCAAATGCTGCAAAAATGCTGGTAAATTTTTTCCTGACGTACTTTTCTAAGCTAATTCCTTAGCGTATTTTAGTCCTACTACTATATATAATACCTTAACCTCCGCTAACTCGTAATTAGTGCTAGTCCTACCTAAATAATTTTGCCTATATACCCTTAAAGAACTAAAAGTCTAATAAGAAGATTTTAGATGCTTATAATAAGACTTATTATATAAGGTCTAACACCTTTAGTCCTTATAATTAATGCATATATTGTAACGGTGCTAGAGCGCGTCACCTACCAAATTCTACCATACTACTGCCATATTCTGCCAACCTACGATTGGCTCGCTTACCGCTAGCGCCTTAGCAGCTGCCCTTTTATATATATTTACTATAGTCCTAGCAACCCCCTTCTTTTCTTCTCCTTAGCTTAGTATCTTCATTAAATAGCAATCCACAAGCTTCAGTTTAGAGGCATTTATATAAGCCGTCACATTATACTAAGCTCTCCATACACTGCCTAGGAAGGCCTTAATAATATCCCACCCCACAAGAAACTTTGTCTGCAACAACACATTAACGCGCTATACTTAGACACCAAAACAACTCTATATTACCTAGGAAGGCCTTAATAATATCCCACCCTATAAACTAGATAGGATTAGACCTATACCCCTAGAATTAAAACTAAATTATATAATTCTAATAAACCCTAGGAAGCTAATAATGGCACCTAAAGCAAGCTTATCTAAAAGAGCTGCCCCAACCTAAGAAGAACACGAGATTTAATTAGGATCCGAAATTAAGGATAATAATAATAGTATAGACGTATATAAACAGATTCGTGCCCTAACGGCTAATTAGGAAGCCAACCGTCTCCAAGCTTAAAGCACATAGGAGACCCTATAAGAGATCCTAGACAGCCTCGCGGCCCTATAAAGCTTAGCCCCCCCTTCTAGAAGTCCTAGTTATCCTATTCACTCAACCAAATATAATATACTAGGGAGTATAGATATAATAATAAAATAATTAAAGTCTGTTAAGCTCCCTAACCCCTAACTACTATCTAATGGGATAGACCCTACCTTTAAGAATTAGAGGATTTAAGTATAAGAAAAGCTCCGCGTTAATTACAACTATTTCCTTTCTAAAGAAGCTAAAATGCTCTACCTCTTTAGTCAAACCACAGGGGATGCCCAACGGCACCTTTAAGCCAAGTTTAAGGATGATTCCCCTGTCCAATTTACATCTATTAATAAGATAATACGGCACCTGGCTGCTATCTACGTTAACCTAAACAAAGTACGGGATGCCTAGTATAACTATAATCACCTAATAATAAAACCAAACTAACCCTTTACCGAATTCCAGACTTAATTCCTATACCTTATAGGAGAAGGCTAGGTTCCCCTTAAGAACTACTGTTTAGACTTATATAATAAGCTAACAATCCGGCTATAAGAGAAGATTGCTATAACCTTAGATAACCTACTAACCTATAAAAAACTTGCAGCTCGTTACCTATCTTTAGACACAGAACTAAAGCGGATTAACGCCCGCCCTAATTAGTAGAAGCGACTATATAGCAATTACAACTCGCTAGCCACACCTACAGGAGCTAGAGCAGGAAGATAAGCTACATCTACTCTTACACTAAAAGCGGTCACAACTATATACCAGCAAGCCTCGCCTAACTAGCTATGTACCACGCCCTTAACTAGTACTTGTTATAATACCCTAATCAACCCCGCCTCGGCCACGTGCTACAACTGCGATAAGGAGGGTTACTTTGCCTTATCTTGCCTAGAACTAGGGGATATTAAGGAGATAGAGAAAAAAGAAACGTCCAATGAGTTAGGAAAAGAAGAACCCTAAGGAAAGACTTCCCCCTAGGGTATCCTATTAATCTTAAAGAGATTGATCTAAGTTAGTTAATAGGTGGAAAACACTTTATAGTTCCATATACAGTATCTTAAAATGGATATAGAGTTAACTTAACTGCCCTTATTAACACTAGAGCAAATAGCTTTGCCTTTATAAATACTGCCTATATAATTAACGTTGCTAAGTTTCTAAATATAAAAGCCACCCTACTAGAGAAGCCTGTCCAGGTAAAAGGCTACAACAGCTAAGCTAGTAAGCCGGTCACTTACGTCCTAAAGTTACATATCTCCCTTAATAGATAACATTAATATAGCATCCCTTTCTGCATCTTAGACCTAGGGTCCCACAATATAATCCTTAGCCGAAAATAGATGTCCTACTTTAATATTTGGCTAAACGTATAACAAAGACAGTTTGTCTAGCTGGAGGATAGACTAAAATTACCCTCCTTTATTAGAGAAATCTAAACCAACTATAAGACACTAGCCGCAAAGTCTAACCCCACATATTAGTAGGATGTCCGGGCCCGTAACCTAGCCTTCGCCCAAGAAGACACCCGCTATAAAGCTGGAAAGAACTCCGTATTAATAAAGATACTCTCCCAAAGCGCTACATTTGAGGAGGACTCTACATACGGAAGCAGGATAGATAGTGACATAGACGGCGTCCAAATCACGCAGATCCAACTAGTATAGAAAAGAACATACTAATAAGATATAAGGGATAACCTCCAAAAGATGTAATAGGAGCTAAAAGAAGTAATAACAACACTAATACCCTAAAGGGCCCTAAGGTCACGCACGCCCCTATTGTCCTGCAACCCCCCTATAGTAGATATTGCCGCAATTAGCGCTATAGCGTTCCACTTTAATATATACCAGAAGGAAAATAAGGTCTTTACAACAAGCCTATATAAAATTAACCGGATTATTAATAAAAGGGAAGAAAAGCTAATTAAGGAAACTAATAAGGAATTAGTTAAACGTTTCCTTTCTACTATCTATACCAAGTATAAGGACGCGTTCTTAAGGGCGGCTTTGGATAAGTTACCCCCTTACCAGACATACAATTACAAGATTTAATTAGAAGCCAATAACTTGCTAGGCTATAGCCCCCTCTACTAATAATTAACGGACAAGCTAAAAGCAACAAAGCAGTACTTAATTAATAACCTAAATAAAGGGTTTATCGAGCTAAGTTAAGCCCCTTTTACTTCCCCTATCCTATTTATAAAAAAGCCTAGTGGAGGCCTCTGTTTTTATATTAACTATTAGAAGCTAAATGTTATTACTTAAAAGAATCGGTATCCTATTCTATTAATTAATAAAACCCTTGCATATCTAAGCCAGGTAAAGATCTTTACTAAACTTAATATCCGCCAAGCTTTCTACCAAATTAGGATAGACCCTACATCTAAAGATTTAACAACGTTCCGTACCTGTTACAGGTCCTATAAATACAAAGTTCTTCCTTTTGGACTAATAAACGGACCAGCTATATACTAAAGGTATATAAATAACGTTCTTTTTAATTACCTTAACGAATTCTATATAGCATACCTAGACAACATCCTTATATACTTAGACAACGAACTTAAGCACTAAGTTCACGTTAAGAAGGTCCTAAAGAGATTATAAAATATAGGTTTACAAGTTAATATCAAGAAATATAAATTTAGGGTAAAACGCACAAAGTACCTTAGGTTTATAGTAAGTATAAATAGAATTAAAGTTAACCCTAAGAAGGTTGACGCAATCCGCAACTAAAAGCCCCCTCGCACTATAAAGGGGATCCAGTCCTTCCTAGGTTTTTATAATTTCTACCACCAATTTATCCGCAACTACAGAGTTATAGCAACGCCTCTTATACGACTTACCTGGAAAGACACGCCTTTTATCTTTAATAATAACTGTATAGAAGCCTTCGGAGAGTTAAAAGATTAGCTTATCTCTTCTCCAATCCTTTATTACTATAACCCGGACCTTAAATTAATGCTAGAGATGGACGCTTCTAATAGAGTTATAGCGGGAATCCTATTACAGTTATATCTAGACGGTAAATGGTACCCTATTACCTTCTTCTTAAAAACAATGGACCCAGCTAAGTGTAACTACGAAGTACATAATAAAGAAATGCTAGCTATTATCCAATTACTATCCTAATGGCGCGTAGAGCTTAAAGGCACGAACTCCTAGATTAAGATATATACGGATTATAAAGCCCTAGAGTACTTTATAACTACAAAGCAGCTTACTAGATAATAAGCCTACTAGGCCAAAATACTCTCCAAATTCTTCTTTACAATTATATATCATTCTAGCAAGCAAAACACTAAAGCTAATACACTAACCCGAAGGGAATAAGATATAGGACCCTAGGATAAGCTAAAGACCCAATACCAGACGCGCGCCCTCCTCTATCCCAAACAGCTTAACCTACAAATTCTTAAAGAACTAAACTCTAAACAGAATAAGCTAGCACCCCTAGAGGGAGCAGTCTTAGACAAACTAATAGGGCTAGTTAACCGCATCCTAACTATAAACCGCACAGCTAATTCCCTAAAAGCCCTCCATAATTAAGCCGCGAAGGAGGACCCTAATTTAGAAATAGAAGAAGGACTACTTCTATACCAAGGATGGCTTATAGTTCCAGATATTAACAACCTACGGATAGAGTTAATCCGTAAAGCCCACTATTAAGTCTCTATAGCACACCCTAGTTATAATAAGACCCACCAACTACTAGCGCCCTATTACTACTAGCAAGGACTTCTATCTAATATGGATTAATTTATTAGAAACTACCACGCCTATAAACGCGCAAATGCCCCTAGGGATCAAACTCCTGGGTAGCTACAACCACTGCCAGTTCTAGAACGCCCTTAGCAATATATCACTATAGACTTTAAGTCATTTCTAAAGAACGCCCACGGCCACAATACAGCCTTTATAGTGGTTAACCAACTATACAAGCAATCCGTCTCCCTCCCTTATTTTAAGACCATAACTACAAAGGATATAGCCCGCCTCTATATTAACAACATCTATCGATTTTACGGCGCCCCTAAATTAATTATCTCTAACTATGGCCCCTAGTTTATATCAGATTTCTAGAATAAACTCTACCATATCCTTAGGATTAAGATTAAGCTCTCTACTACATTCTACCCTTAGACTAACGGCCAAACCAAGATTATAAACTAGTACCTCGACCAGCAACTACGGCCCTTTATAGACTACTATTAGGACAACTAGTCAGAATTACTACCTATAATAGACTACGCGCAGCTTATACTCCCTTATAATAATATAGGGATGTCCCCATTCAAACTGCTCTACAGGTATGCACCACAAACGTCCTTTAATTAGGATAGGCCTACTAAACCCACTACAGCCCGCGAACGCCTCAGCCATAAGAAGGCCTGGGTATTTGCTAAAAGAATACATAGAGCCTAAAAGACTGCTCAAACAATTATAAGAAAGGCACAAGAAAAAAAAAAGTCTAATATAAACCAATATTGTCGCGAGGAAGACTTCCAAGTAGGAGATAAGGTATAGGTGTTAACAAAGAACTAAAAAACCCAGAGGCTAAGCCGCAAGTTAAACCACCAAATGGCTAGCCCATACAAGACTCTTTAAAAGGTAGGACACTCTTTTAAGGTTAAGCTACCAGAGTCAATAAGGATCCACCCCATTTTCTCCCCAGACCAGCTATAAAAGGCTATAGATAATCTACTACCTAGACAGTATAATAACCCCCTACCACCAATCCAGATTACTAAGGACGAAGAATAGGAAGTTAAAGAAATCCTAGCAGTAAAAAAGGTCCGTAATATCTTAAAATACCATATAAGCTAGGTAGGCCATAATAACAACCTAGAGTGGTACCCCACATCTAATTTTAAGTACTCCCCCTATAAGCTACGAGATTTCTACCTAGCCCACCCTAATCTCCCTAGACCACCACGTAAATTAGACAACTAGATTAAATGCTAGAAAGAAGGGTTAGATAATTACAACAATTTAGACAATAATAGGGAGCTTAGACAACGCCTAAGGGTAGGCTTTTTCAGGAGGGGGGGGTAATGTAACAGTGCTAGAGCGCGTCACCTGCCAAATTCTGCCATGCTGCTGCCATATTCTGCCAACCTACAATTGGCTCGCTTACCGCTAGCGCCTTAGCGGCTGCCCTTTCATATATGTTTACTATGGTCCTAGCAACCCCCTTCTTTTCTTCTCCTTAGCTTAGTATCTTCATTAAATAGCAATCCACAAGCTTCGGTTCAGAGGCATTTATACAAGCCGTCACATATATATTAAAAGCGGCAGTTGCGTTAAGGTAAGCCTTCCTATCCTTAATAGATTTCTATTACTAACTTTAAGCTTTAATAGCCTGGGCCTAAGTGGCGGCGTTCCTTTAATATTCTTAACAACTATATCACCTAGGCTCCCTCTTATTTTAGCGCTAATATTAAGCGTCTAAGTTAAATTTAAGACTCTACTATAGCTATCTATGTCGGAATTACAAGGTCATAAGGTCACAGCGGAGGTGTCTTAAGGGTCTATTTGATGATAGAGAAGACGCAGACGATGAATATTAATTGATTCGTGATACAGTAGATACGGTTAATGTCTATCTAGATTGCATCCAGAGCTTGACCTCGCAATGTGTCCAGAGCTTAGTCAGCACCTCATCGCTAATTTCTGACACTCCCCTATGCTGACGACGCTCTCCTCGTCTGTCCCAAATAGGCAATTATAAAGCTATTCCTAAATTACCTTGCAAGTGCCATTCGGCCTACGTACAGAGGGAAAACCTAGTAGGCGAAAAACCTCTGTTACTTACTCCGTCAGTTACCGATTCCTAGCGTTACACAGTGCTTCGTAAATTGGTTAATTGGTAGCTGTTTTGTAAGCATATCTCCAGGTTAATCTTTACCTGGTATATGTATTACTTCTAGTTGATCTCGCTGAACCATGTCGTTTCGTACGAAGAGGTATCGAGTCTCGATATGCTTGGCTTTCTAGTGGTGCTTTGTGTCGTACAAGAGGTTAACCGTGCTCTTGTTGTCGCAATAGAGCATAGGGATAAAAGGACTGTCGTCGTCGTCGTCTCTCCCCCCCAGATCTCTCGTCAGCTTCTTAAGCCATACTGCTGACCTTGCTCCTTCTAATGCTGCCATAATCTCTGCTTCTATTGAACTCAATACCGTCGACTTCTGCCTTTAAGCCATCCAGATTACCGCTCCCCTATAGCGTATAACTGCCATGCCCTGGAATAATATCCGATCGTGTTCTGTTCCCCACATAGCGTCGGTAAAGATATTATAGCTAGTAGGTAGGTTGGTTAACGTAAGCTTGCATAGAGGGAGGTGAACTACTTAATTTAAGTAGGTGATTCCGGTTTCAAGAGTACTGTTTAGATATTATAGTAGCTGCTTGCTTAAGCGGTAATGCGATTCTCCTAGTGCTGCTATAAATCTAGCTAACTAACTAACAGCATAGCTAATATTGAGACGTGTATAGTTTAAAAGGTAGATTATAAAGCTAATAATCTACCGGTATACCGCCGCATTGTTATACTTAAGGGGACTTTTAATATCCGCTTTTAGAACAGTGCCAGCTGGTATTAGTAGCTTGGCCAGATTACAGTTGTCTATTTTTAGCCGTTTAAGTAGCTTCTTAGTATACATTATCTAATATAGCTTAAGGGTTTGGTTTGTATAATCTCACTTAATTTAGAAGCCTATAAATACTTCTATAGGACCTAGGTCTTTACATCTCTATTCTCTTAAAATTCTTGTCTTTGTAATATTAAGGTATTAGCGCTTTCCTATAATTAGCATATTGTTAACAAATAGCAAGATATATACTTCATTTTCTATAAAGAGATTAGGGTTAGTATTAGCTGCTTTCAAACCTATGCTTTTAAAAAACTTTTTAACTATCTAAAACCATTCTCTTGGCGCCTACTTTAGGCCGTAAAGTGACTTATTTAGCTTCAGGTAGGCATCTACCCCTTTTAGCTTAGGTTTAAAGTCTCTTAATAGGTTAAGAATCTGCATATAAATCTATTCTTGCAACGGCAGGTTTAAGAATGCAGTTTCGACGTTAATATAGTCAAGCTTAAGGTCCTTAGCTGCTACCTTTGCCATTAGGAACCTAAAGGTGTCGTATTATACAACAGACGCAAATATCTTAAAATAATTGATATTAGGGGTCTGCTTATCTCCCTAAATACACAGTCTTGCCTTCTTGCGAATTACTTCTCCCTTAGCATTATACTTGTACTTTAGTACTAGCTTGCTTAGGAGCAACGACCTTCCTTCTAGTACTCTCCCCCTTATAATAGTATAGGTGTGCATCCTCTTAAGTAAGAGGAATTCTTTAAAGATAGCTTTTATCCAGCTAGGAGCGTCCTCCCTTAAGGCCTAATCTAACTTAATAGCGTTAAAAGGTGCTATAGGTGCTCCTATAGAGGTAGTATTCTTAGCTTCTAGGTAGACAGCTTTTATAGCTATTACTAACTGAACTAGCGTATTGTTAAAAACCCTTATATTTGGTAACCTTCTAGACCTTATTCTCTGCGCATGAGGAATGCGTATTAATGTGCTTTATATAGGCATCCCACCCTAAGCATTACCTTGTAGATTTAAGCGTCTTACTTAATCTTAACCTAGGCTTCCCACTTAATTAGAGCGGCCCACTTAGTCTTAACCTGGGCTTCCCACTTAATTTAAGCGGCCTACTCGGTTACTATCTAGCCTACTTATAGTTCTTGCAACTAGAGTCTCTGTTAGCGCGTTTAAGGTAGTAGGGGGAGGTGTAGGTTAGTTCGCGGCTTAGCTTATAGCGTGATTTAAGCATCCCGCTTAATCTTGACCTGGGCTTCCCACTTGATCTAAGCGGCCCACTTAGTTACTATATCTTGTAGCTTGGCTTATAGCTTGTACCTAAGGTGCTCTATAAGGGAACCTATACTTGTTTACTTTAGCATCTCCAAATAGCTTAATTGCTTGGGTATGCAGGTTTATTATCTTAAATTAACTACTTCCTTTTAATCCTATAAAAACATAGTTAGATCTTATTCTTAAATTATACTTCCTAGGGTGTTTCTCGAGCGTATTAATTAGATTGGTATAATACCTAAAAATAACTAGACTCTTTAAGTTAGGAATTTATTAGGTATATGCCTTATAGGGTATAATAGCACCACTATGCTTGTCGTTAAATGGAAGTGCTAAGGTGGGTACTTAATTCTTGATCCAGACAGCATACTTAACTGCGTAGCACTAGAGTTTAACTAGTATATTTCCTTAAAATAGAAGTGACCTTGTCTTGTAGTTGACTGTATAGATCACGCGCTTAATTGCGCCATTGTATAAGTGCTTGTATGGCGGATAAGGTTTAAAGTTAATACCCTAGGGTATTAGTTTGTCTTGAAATCTACGGCTAAACTCCCCCTTTTTATTATCCGCTTAAATTTATGCAGCTTTGTTACTAGTGAACCTTTCTGCCCTTGTAATGATTTTTTTGATATGCGGTAGTACCTCTTTGGTTTAGAGGGTTTTAAGAGGAACAACCTAAGTATACTATATAACGTCGTCTAGGGCTAATAGGTAGTAGTTATAACCTCTAATTAATATACCGATTCGTCCTATAGTATCTAGGTATAGCCCTTAACTAGGTATCTTCTCGCGCTTAGTTATCTTCTTATTTAGTATTTCTCGCATCTTTCTAGCTAGATAAGCTTTATACATACTCTTGCCAATTAGTACTGCTTTCTTCTTAAGCTTTATGCCTAGTAAGGAGTGCTATAACTTAAACAGGTTACTGTAATTTATGTGTCTAGTTTGGTGGTACTATAGCTTAGTATCTATTTTTACTAACGTTTAGTTGTAAATTATATGCTTCTACTATCGCATTAAATGCTTCCTGATGCTCTTATAGTATATAGAGGTTGTTCCTTATAATAGCCTTAAATATTGCACCTAATTTATGCTTGCTAGTAGCTTAATTGTCTAGGTTAAATATAATTAAGTAGCCTTCCTAAGTAAGAGCCCTTACTAAGATTAGCTTAATTGACTTAAACGAAGGTACAAGCTAGACGTCTTTTAGCTTTAGGGTACCAATTTAAGCTTAGCTATATCCTATAGTAGGAATAATAATCCTATTTGTAGTGCGGACCTATCGTGGCGTATTCCATCTCTTTAAGTATATTAGGTCTAATTGGTTACCAGTAAAGTGCTTGGTTGCACCTAAGTTAAGAGCCTAAGCTAGAGACGTTATTGTAAGTATAGTACGTTTAGGGTTAAGATTAAGGTAGATTAAATTACTGTTAAATTCTTCCTTAGCTATTGCTATATTCCCTACTTCCTTTGCCTTAGGAGTACCTTAATCTATCTTTCTAGCGTTGTTAAATCGGAATTGCTTAAGTAGGGGATAGTCTTTTTGGTAGTGACCTTTCTAATAGTATACTCTATACTCGTCTCTTTCTAGTTATCTTGGCTCTTTGGTTACTTAAGACGACAAGCTATAATATAATAAGGAATAATTAAATTTACCAGCACGACCTCTGCCCCTTATTTGACCTTAACCTTAGTTTCCCCTTCTCCCCCTAGGTTTGTCTTTCCTTTTATATGCAAGTGCTACAGTCTGTGCTTGTATAGGGAGAGCAGTCTCTTGCTTCTAAAGAAGAGTAATATAACTCTTAAGGTCTCGTTTATCTTATAGACACTAGGTCTTCGCATTCTACCACATAATATTGCTTAGTAGGGCTAGGAGAAGTTGCTCTTTAATATCTTTATTAGTAAGTGCTTAAGGTATTAAAGCTAGATTAATCTTAAATTAATTAAGTATATAAAGGAACTTAACGATTCGCATCTTTATAGGGTTAAATATAGTGCTATAGAACTCTCTATAAAGTCTAGAGATATAGACCTTGTTATTAGCCTTATTAAACTTCTTTATTCCTTCCCATATTCCTTGAATATTGTACGCCTTTATTATTATACGCATCTCTTTCTGACGGTTGTCTCCTATTAAATTATAAATAATCTTGTTTGCTTCCCCTCGTCTTCTTCTTCCGTTAGCTGAATTAACTTAATTTAGGTCCTCTATACTAGTAACAAAATCCCAGCCCTCTAACATGATTAGGGCTGCCTTATAGGTGCGCTCCTAGTCTGCAAAGTTGTCTCTATTAAAAATGACGATTTTACCGGCCTTGTAATCGTATGTAGGTGTCGTTAAGGTTAAGGTAGAGGAGGTTATTTTCGGGGTCGATTTTCGAGTTAGGGGAGGTGTTACTACCTAGACTTATAACCTGTTGGAATTATAAGGTCATAAGGTCACAGCGGAGGTGTCTTAAGGGCCTATTTGATGATAGAGAAGACGCAGACAATGAATATTGATTGATTTGTGATGCAGTAGATGCGGTTAATGTCTATCTAGATTGCATGCAGAGCTTGACCTCGCAATGTGTCCAGAGCTTAGTTAGCACCTTATTGCTAATTTCTGGTAATCTATACCGCCTATAATTCCTAGTAAGCTAGCTAGTAACGCCACGCCGTTTTACATAGCCTACGGATAAAACCCTTAACTTAGATTTAAACTATAACCTAAAATTAATATAATAGGGCCTATAATTAAACAGATTTAGTTAATTAATATATATAATTTTGCTAATTAAATAAAACAGTTAATAGAACTATTATAAAGTAAATTAACGTACAGTTAAATGGTATAAAAATAGTATAAAAATAAAGAATAAACTTTTATATAGGACTTTAAGGAAGGAGATATAGTTTACCTAAGTATATAAAACCGATAGACTTAACGGCCCTTAAAAAAACTTAATTAGAAGTTTATAGGCCTGTACTAAATTAAGAAGAGACTAAGCCTATATACTTATAAGCTTAAACTACTAACTAAGATAAAAATATACCTAATGTTTTATATAAGCTTATTATAACCTTTAAAAGATAATCCTATGACTTATAAAGTACCACTACTACCTTCTATAATTATTAATAATAGTAACGGCTCTTACTTTATTAACTTAATTAATAATATATAATAAAAAATTTAATCTAAAAAATTTAAACTTCTTATTAAGTAAAAAAGATATAAAATATAAACCTAGGAAACCTATAAATAGATTAAGGCCAATACGCCTTCCTTAGTAAAAGAATTCTATAAGAACTATCCTTTATAGCCTACTTTAGCTAAATACACGTAATATAAAGGTAAATAATTACTACCTAATATAAATATATAAAACACAATAGCAGGAAGCTTAAATTAAAATAAAAAAAACTTAAAATATATTATAATATTTATAATACGGTTATATAACATATAAAATATTAAGGAACTTTAGCCAGCGGTTAAAGTTATTTAATTAGTCTAATTTACCTCGCTAAGACCTACTATAAAGATATTAGGTTGGCTTACCGCCTTAACTAAGCTAATAGTAATTTTCTATCCTGGGGATAGAAAATCCTAATTAGTTTATTTAATAATTAGAACCGGTAAAATACTATACTATTAGCGACTTAGTCAATCGGGGCACAAGCACGGTAAGAGGGACGCGCAAGCCTATACAATTGGATTGTCTATAAACGAGGATCCAAAGCTAAAAAAAGGAAATAAGAAGAACGGAAGCATCGCTTAAAGTTAATATACAATCTTCTAGTCACGTAATAGCAACTTGCCGCAACTTACCATTATGTAATAGCAGTTTACGGCAATCTAACGGCAATTTGCCAGTGCTGTAATATTACCCCTCTCTTTTCTAAAAAAGCCTACCCTTAGGCTTTATATGCCCGTATTACCCCTATAGGGCATTCTTATCTTTATGCTCTACTGGTAATTTATTATCTTTACTATGCTAGCACTCCATCTACTTATCTAAGTACTTTAGCGGTCTAGGTTTGTTAGGATAACAGCTATAGAACTCTTATAACTTATAGGGGCTACCTATAAAATTCCATGTAGGGTACTAGGTAGGGTCTGGATTATATCCTTTCTAACTTATATGGTACTTTAGTGTTCCTTATACAAGTTTACAGGCTAGTATTTCTTCAATTTCCTATTCGTTATCGCTATTAACTTAAATTGGCAGGGGCGGTTTATTCTTTTGTCTAGGTAATAGGTTGTTTATAGCTTTCTATAGCTTATCTAGCAAGAATTTAGGGTGGACCTTAATTAAATCTAGGAGCTTTACTTTATATAAGTTGCCTCTCTTCTTAAGAACTTTATATAGTCCTACTATCTAATAATCTAGCTTATAGCTAGGCCGTTCTATCTTCTAGTTCTTTGTTATAACCTAAACCTTATCACCTATAGTAAAGTCGGGCTCACGCCTATACTTATTTGCCTACTATTCTATTAATTTCTGGGCCTTTTCTAGGTTTGTGTAGGCCACTTTCTAGGCTTCTTCTAAGCGTTTAGCGTAATACTAGGCTTCCTTATAAGATAGTCTTTTGCGTATGGTCTATAGCCCCTCCGTTCTTTTCTAGTTAAAGCTGGTATAGGGTAAATACCCTATTTCTAGCCGGATAGGTGCAAATCCTATAAAGTTATGGGGTAGGGTGGCCTGGGCGTAGTCTATTAGAGGTAGCAGTTCGGCCTAATTGTCCTAAAAGTAGTTAATAAAGGGTTGAAGTCTCTAGTCTAAATACTGGTTTACAATCTCCGTCTAGCCATCTATCTGGGGGTAATATGCCATAGAACGCTTTAGCTTAATGCCTAGGATTTAGGTAAACTTGTTCTAGAAAGCTAATATAAACTATAGGCCGCAGTTAGACATAACAGTATCTAATAGTCCGTAAATTCGGTAGACGTAGTGGACGTATAGTTGGGCTGCCTCTTTTATATTGATATTCTTATAACAAGGGATTAAAAACGGGCGCTTACTAAAGCGGTTAACTATAACTATAGCTATATCATATCCGTTACGGTCTATAGGTAGCTTATAGAAATCTATAGAGATGTGCTGCTAGGGGCGCTCTGGTATTAGGAGTGGTTTTAACAATCCTAGGGTCTTATCTTGTAGAATTGTAGACCTATAGCAGTTGTTATAGTTCCGTATGTAGCAATTAATATCTATAACTATTCTAGGCTAGTAATAACGGTCGCTGATAATCTTATAGGTCTTATTTTTTTTAGGGTAGGCTATAGAGATCTAAGTATACGCTTTAGCAATAAGCCAAGTCCATAAGTTTTATTCTTCTGCTACTACTAGCCGTACCTAGTGCTTAAGCAATCCATTTTTAAGAGACTATAGGCTGTTAACGTTCTTTATCTTTTTACAGTACTCCTATAGAGAGGGGGCTGTATAGTTTGCCTATAGCAGTTTATTAATAAGGTTAAGTTCCGTAGAGTTAATAGGACATATTTTAGTATCTAAAAAGTCTGTATTTAGTTCTGCCTATATCTAGGGGTTAAGGTACTCTGGTTATAGTAGTATCTAAGTCTATAATAAGATCTTTACAGCTGTCTGGTTATTTATATCCTATTTACGCCTTATAAGAGTATCCGCACAGTTAGTAGCGCCTGGCCTATATATAATTTAGAAGTGGAACTAAAATAGGATATCCACCTAGTGTGCCCACCGGGCTGTAAGGGCTTTAGTTATTATAAAGTATTCTAAGGCCTTATAATCTGAAACTACCTTAATAGGCTTAGGGGTCTCTTCTAGCTGTATACGCTAGTGCTAAAAGCTAGAGATAATAGCTAGCATTTCTTTATTATAGATATAGTAGTTTAGCTTAGTATCTATTATGGTCTTTAAATAGTATGCAATAGGGTACTATTTTCCGTCCAGTTACTTCTGGGAAAAGATACTAGCTATTGCGCTATCTAAGGCATTAGTTTCTAGTATTAAGGGCCGTTCTAGGTTAAAGTGGGCAAGTAGGGGAGCCAATACTAGCTGTTTTTTAAGCTTATTAAAGGCCTGCCTATATATGGCGTCAAAGTAGAGGGGCTAGTCTTTTTTAGTAAGATGGTTAAGGGGCTAGGCAATCCTACTATAGTTCTTAATAAAGCGTTGGTAGAAGTTATAGAAACCTAAAAATAATTATACCTCTTTACAGTCTATAGGGGTGTCTACTAGTTAATTATAGCTATTTTCTCTAAGTCAGCCTTAATTCCGTCTGTACTAATAATAAACCCTAGGTACTTTATACGCTTAATACTAAATTCCAACTTCTTAATATTGGCCTGGAGACTAGCCTTATAGAGCCGTTATAGGACTTTATTAACATATTCCTAATATTCCAGTTTATTCTTAGAGTAGATTATAATATTATCTAGATAGGCTATATAGAAGTTATTAAGGTAGTTAAAGAGTATATTATTTATATACCGCTGGTATATAGCTAGTCCATTAGTTAGTCCAAAAGGTAGTACTTTATATTTATACAATCTATAGCGGGTCTAAAATGTGGTAAGATCTTTAGATCCTAGGTTTATCCTAATTTAGTAAAAGGCCTGGTGGATATTAAGCTTTATAAAAATCTTAGTCTTACTTATACGGGCTAGTGTTTCCTTAAGCAAGGGCAGTAGATATTAGTCTTTATAGGTTATATAGTTTAGTTTATGGTAGTTAATATAGAAACAGAGTCTGCTGTTAGGCTTTTTTATAAAAAGAATAGGTATGGTAAAGGGGACTTGGCTAGGCTTAATAAAGCCTTTATTAAGATTGTTAATAAGGTACTACTTAGTAGCCTAGAGTTTATTAGTAGATTGCTGGTGGAGGGGGCTATAGCTAAGGGTATTTTCTTTATCTGGCTTAATCTTAATCTTATAGTTATACGGTCAGTAAGGCGGGAGTATGTTGGATGCTGCCTTAGAGAATATGTCTTTAAATTCCTAGTATTAGTAGGGTAGTTTCTGTTCTATTAGCTCCTTATCTATAAGCTTACTTTCCCCACTAAGCCAGTTATAGGCTAGGGCTTCCTTATCTTTAATTATCTGGTTAATTTCATATAAGCTAGTCGTAAAGGCAATGGTGTTAGGCCATTTTAAGTTCTGGTAGAACCCTATAGCACTAATACAGCAGATATTGACTGGTTGGAGGTTTATAGGTTTCTTTACAAGCGTTCTATGGACTATATTTTATAGGGGAGGGTTTATAACCCTCCTTAGCTCTTATTCTATCTTCTATAAGTTATCTTTTTAGTTTATACATTTAGTATAGCATCTAATACTCCCTGCTGTTCTTTGTAGCTGTATAGGGCCTAAGTCAGCTGGCTTATTACTAACTTCCTGGGTTTTTAGTGCTGGTGGTGCAATATTAGTAGTCTAGGGGCGGCGTAGTATACGGACCCGTTATAGATTAAGCTGTATATCTTTCTTAAAGGCCTAGTCCCTATATATAGCATTAGCCTAGTAAATAGTGTCTATCTATAGCCGCATAAGGTTTTTTATTATAATGCTGATTTCCTTTATAAAAGAAGGTATTTGGGGTAGGGTTTTGGGCCAGACAAGCCGTCTACTCTATATATTAAGCTGTAGGCCTAGATAGGCTAGCTATTTTCTTTCTAAGATTATATCGTGGCTTCCTAGGTCCGTAATAAGAAAGGGGATATTATACTACCTTTGTCCGTCTATACAGAGGTAAATCCGCAAGATAGTTATAATAGGTAGTCCTATCCATCTATTATACCCGCAAATAAGAATTGGTTTAGGCAGTTCCTTAAGAGGTGCATTTGAAAAGTTAGCTAGCTTTATAGCATACTGTATATCTATTAAGGCAAAGGTATTTGCTCTAAAGTTAGCTAAAGTAGAGGTTAAAACTTAATATCTATTACAGAATAAAGTATAAGGGATAGTGCAGCTTCTTTTACTAACTAGTTAACCCAGATCAATATGTGATATATTAATTTCTTTTAATCCTAGAGAGGAGTCTTACTCTAGGGTTCCTCTTTTTTTAACTCTATGCTATCCTCCTAAATTAATAGGACCTTGTTTATTCTTGCCGCTATTAGGCAGTCCTTTATAAAGTGGTCTTTTTAGCTATATAAAAAGCAGGCTCCTTAATTGCTAAGGGCCTATCTATAGGGGTTGCTATATATAGGTTAAGTATTTGCCGGACCTATAGTAGGGCTAGCTATATAGCTAGCCGCTAGGTTAATGGAAGGTAGTATAGTTAGTGCTATAGGGGTTACAGATCTTACTAGGGCGCTATAGCCTATTCTTATAGTACTTATATTCTAGTTAGCAGAGCTTCTAGTCTTATACCACTTAGTATATAAGGGTGCGAAGAGACTTCAGGGAAGATTCAAAGAAATAGTATAAATTCTATCTAAATCTAAGGGTATATAGCTCTTGCTAGGGACAAGACGTTGCGTAAAGAAGAGAAAGGAATAACAAGAGAATCCTATAATTAAGTAGTCAGGGGTCTTGGTGGTCAATGCGTGCGCATATACGCACGCGGTCTTCGACGGACTTTGGTAGAATTTAATTAATCTAGCAGAACTTAGCAGAAGTCAATTAAGCTAGCAGAATTCGGCAGAATTTGGTTAAAGCGTCGGAATTTATATATCAAGTGTTTCACCGAGATATTCCTATTGTAACTAGGCTAGTCCCGTTACAGTACTCCCCCTTTAGCCAAAGGTTTAAAATAATTCAATTTAGTTAAGACTTATTGCTTATCGTGTTTGTATAGTTGCGTTAATGGCGGTATAGAGTTTTGCCAGTTCTATTATTAAGTGGACTAATTAGGATTTTCTATCCCCAGGATGGAAAATTGCTATTAGCTCGGTTAAGGCGGTAAGCAGAACTAATATCTTTATAGTAGGTCTTAGTAAGGCAAATCTAACTAATTAAATAACTTTAACTAGCGGTTAAAGTTCCTTAACATCTTATATATTACGTAATCGTATTATAAATGTTATAATATTTTTTAAGTTCTTTTTAAGTTTAAGCTTCCTACTATTATATTTCGTATATTTATGTTAGGTGGTAGTTGTTTGCCTTTATATCGCGTCCATCTAGCCAAAGCAGGCCGCGAAGGATAGTCTTTATGGAATTCTTTTACCAGGGAAGGCGTATTGGTCTTAACTTGCTTATAGAGCTCCTAGGTTTATGTTTTATATCCTTCCCACTTAATAAGAAGCTTAAATTACTTAGATTATATTTTCCATTATATATTATTAATCGAGTTAATAAAGTAAGAACCGTTACCGTTGTTAATAATTATAGGAGGTAGCGGCAGCACTTCGCGAGTTATAGGTTTACCCTTTAAAGGTTGCAGCAAGCTTATATAAAACGTTGGATATATTTTTATCTTAGTCGGCAGTTTAAGCTTCTAAGCATACGGGCTTAATTTCTTCTTAATTTAGTATAGGCCTATAAACTTCTAGTTAAGTTTCTTCAAGGGCCGTTAAGTCTTTAGGTTTTATGTGTTTAGGTAAACCATATTATCTTCCTTAAAGTCCTATATAGAAGCTCGTCCTTTATTCGCGTGCCATTCTTATACCATTTAAGTATACGCTAATTTACTTTATAATATTTACAGTAAACTCAGCTAAGGGCAGCCACTTTTCCTAGTCGTCTTATAGGTAGGAGCAGTATATTTATAGGTATTGTTCCATAATCATATTCGCAATTTTAGTTTAGCCGTCTATCTCTATAACGGTGCTGGAGCGCGTTACCTGCCATATTTAACCAATTAGGATTTTCCATGCCCGGCATGCAAAATCGCTATTGGCTCGCTTACCACTAGCGCCTTGGCGGCCCTCGCGACATGTCTACCTACTGC
>Ga0307507_10003101_pt1 | contig 33109 bp, 38 predicted proteins | sample 7_EM_MG_FD_207223 | JGI IMG/M metagenome (GOLD analysis project Ga0307507, IMG submission 207223) | Populus trichocarpa ectomycorrhiza microbial communities from riparian zone in the Pacific Northwest, United States - 7_EM | ecosystem: Host-associated > Plants > Roots > Unclassified | place...
GATAGACAGGGGTTATAAAATGTATGTATCAGCATACATTTTTTCACCCCTGTCTGTCCGATCACCCACCTACACCCCCGAGTATACCGGTACCTCAACAACCTTGCCCCAGCAATGCCGATAGCAGTACCATTCCAATCTCACCGCCTTCAATAGGGCCGCGACGAAGAGCAGAGGTGTTTGGCAGGCCAAAACAGTGGATTCATCAAAGTACCGGTAGGGTAGCAGAAAAGATGCCCGTTGCTGACCCCTGCTCGTCACCTGCCGGTTTCGGCAGCGCTCCCCGTTGGCTGTAACCTAACATACCCGTACGATCAGCAAGATGGGGCTCGGGCAAACGGTAAAGGTGCAGAAAATACTTGTACCGGCAGGGATCTGACCAGCCCAGCTCCCCGGGCTATACCTCTAAAGGAATGGCGTAACTCCCTTAGCCAACTTTAAATTTTCCTTGAAACAACCGAATTAGGAGTCTAGAAGGTCTCTAGTGTGATGGTGGGCCAGGAGGCCGGCGGGCTTGCGGTCCTGAGTTTGTTTCCAAAGCCGGCTTCTTCGCACTTTGACCCACTTGGCCGTGCACCAACGAGCCTGGCCGAGGAGCGGGCTAGCGCCCTATACCGAATTTAGGAAATTGCGGCGAACTTGTGCAATGCGCTCGCCCATGCTCAACGCTCGCCCCCTCCAGGCGCGCCGGTCCTTACTGCACCTGTAGGTTGAAACGAACGCTCTTAGACTACGGCAGACTACCGTAGGGGTTTTCTTTGCTTTGTAACTTGACAATCAAAATTGTGGTTTTCATTGTCACGTGCATTATACAGTATCAATGTTCACTCGAGAATCGACCACCAGAATACTGTGCTCGAGTGTCCTCACCTCGGGCCCCATTTGGGCGTGCCATCCGGCATAATTCCCCTATCACTGCTATATACGGTGCTTGAGTGCTCTGCAAGCATATAGCCCCAGAGTTCCCCATAGGCAAAAAGAACCAACGACCTTAGTTATCCTGCCGGTATCGGCATAGTCCTCAACTGCCGTAACTCAAAGTTTGCCGGGTCTTGGGAATTCGGCCAAGCCACCTATACCGGAAATACCAATGCCCTTCCCAGGTGGACCACAGCAGCATAGGTCAAAGGGTTAATTTATCCTTTACGTGCCTGTGCATGAGTGATGGAAGGTGATGTCTGATATTCCTCAAGACAAGACCTCGGCTGTACTTATTATTTGAGTCCAATTGGTGGATATGATGCATGTAGATGACAGTCCATAACGCATGGAATGATTGAATCCCGAACCACTTCTCTACGGCAGCCTTCCACAGCTCAAATTTACGGGCTACTGATTCTATATCTATATTCTGACGCTCAAATATTACCGGGATCGGGATCAGATCTATCAGAATTCCTAGTGCCAAGGACGACTGTTTGCCCTTGAGTACGGTAGAATTCCATAAATAAGCCGCAGGGCTTACAGTATTCAAAAAGCTGAGTTGAGATGCAACGAATTATCCAAGGGATCGTGCCCACCGAGCCAGATTTTGGGTGTCTGCGGCCTATTTCAAGATGCGGCTGATTTATGGAACTTTATGGGCACTTTTATACGAGCAGTGGGAGGAGAACACAGCCTCCAGGGGACTCCGTCTAGCAGTGGCCTTGCGTGGCAACCGGTGCCTGGGTGAAGTTGCAGCAAAAGGTCAAATTGCACTCCATAATTTTTTGCTGTTTAAACGGAATTCAATTTCCCTCAGATCCAAGCGCACACCGCATCGTAATAAAATCTTTCCACCAAACCCTAATAATTAGTAGTTAGGCCAGCAAGATGCACCTATCTTTAGACTTATTTTTTACGTGTGTGAAGTGTGCATCCTAATTGGCGCGATCAACGGGACCCTTTCAGTGTTTTGACTGATCTTGGGTCCGAGATCTGCCGCTTCCCGCTCCTTTCCATCCTTTTTCCCCTTGTTCCCCGGCCAAAGTTCCACCCCCCGAGGGCCCCGACACAAAGACCTTCAACGTCCTTTCCCTTTCGGAAGCCCCTTCGTGACAGGAAACGGTTGCCAGCCCTCTCAATGCCTTGTCAAAACCATGTCCATTTGGCTGGTGCAGGTCAGCGAATCAAGATGGAAGCGTCATACGAGGGGTGTGTGTGTGTGTTCACCCCTTGATGCTTTAGGGGGGTAGGGCCCAGTGCGGACGGACTCCACTGCCATAGGCGAGCAAATCCTAGACCTGACGAATCCTATTTCTCTTTAGGGCGAGGGGGGTGCGCATGACCATACATAAACTCCTCTTCCTCCTTTTCTTCTAAATATTCCCACTCCACAATTCAGCCCTCACGCACACTCTCTACACTTTCACTTTTTGCTCTTGTAGCTATTCACTTCTCAGTCTGTCTTTTAATTCACTTTAATTCCTGCTTAATTCTCACTGCTCTTTGAGCCGGTTCCTCTCCTTCTAAACAAACTCCCTTTACCACACTTTCAATCATGAAGTTTTCTGTAGCTAGTGCCTTTGCGGCCGCCATGATGGCCGCCGATGCTGTCACTGCTGCTCCTTTGGAGCCAAGAGCACCAAATGTCGCATACTTCTCTGGTTTCAACCTCGGAGCTAACAAGGTAATGTGCTCTTTCATATGTGTCTACATTGTTTGCTAATGTTATACAGCCAAATGGTGACTGCAAGTCGACACAGGACTGGATTGATGAGTTCAACACGATCAGGTCCTGGAACCCAGAATTCACAACTGTCAAACTCTTCAGCGCAAATGACTGCTTGGCTCTCGCCAATGTTGCTCCTGCGGCCACACAGACTGGATTCAAGGTCTGGGTCGGTTTGTGGCCCGGCCCAGAGACCGCCGGCCAGGGAAAGTTTGAGCTTGAAAAGGGTGCTCTTGAACGGGCCATTCAGGCTGATGGCACAGGGTGGCTAGCCGGTATCAATGTTGGATCGGAGTCTCTCTATAGAAACGAGACCTCGCCCGATACTTTGGCCGCACAGATCTATGATGTCAAGGGAATGGTCCAGCTTGCCTATGGCGCTCCTAATGTTTTTGTTGGGACCGCCGACACCTGGACTTCATGGGTCAATGGAAGCAATGCTAGAGTTATCGAGGCTTCCGATGTTTGTTATTCCCGCATTATGTGATTCGTTCCCTGTATTAATTGAAATAGGTTGTCATTATGAATGCGTTCCCGTACTGGCAGGGTGCTCAGATTGATGCCGCTCAGGGTGTCTTCCAGGAGGCCGTTGCCAACACCAAAGCTGTCATTGGTGACAAGCAACTCGTCATTGGCGAGACTGGATGGCCTACCGCAGGACCTGACTTCGGCGACGCGCATCCCAGCGTTGAGAATCTCCAAAAGTTCTACAAGTCTACTGGCTGCGATCTTCGCGGTTCTAAGATCCCTCACTTCTGGTTTAGTGGATGTAAGTTTTCCCGTAATTTTACCGCTTTGATCAAATGTTGATGAATGTGTAGTCGATGAGCCAGGCAAATCTAGCGATATCGAGAAGAACTTCGGCATTGCTACTTTTGGTGGGATTATCCGTTTTTCATTTTTCACGAGGAAGCTAACAATCTGGCAGACCGCAACATCAAGATCGATATCACTTGCTAAAACGACACTCATACCATTCTTAAGGGGTTTTAAACGTTGGGCGAAAGGCGGGGAAAAGGGGTTATTTTCTTACACTGCGCGGTTTTTATACATACTGGGGCTCTCTGGCTGGCAACGGGTCGGATGGAGTAGTTAGACTTAACCCGACCGAGTCTAGGTCTGTTTTGTTAATCTTTGCAACCGAGATTCTGTGACGCGGAATATTGGAGTGTCCAATTCTTGATGGCTAGATTTCCGTCTTGTAATGTCCTGGGGTGATTGCTGGTCGTTGGAGTTTCGTGTTTAAACCTCTTGCGAGGTGGTATTTCAACTTCCCAATACCGTGCCTGTAAAACCTGGTATCATCGAAGTTCCAACCTTGAGCACCATATATTCCCTTGGCTTCCGGGGGGCTTTTCTCCTTGCCCGGTATTCATCCCTATGAGTCACGGCCACGATAGCTACTGAATGCTGTTCATAAAGCGACTAACCAAAAGACTTGGTGATTTGACACCTTTACACCAAAATCATCTACAAGAGTTCTTTAACTAGGCTCCTAGACTAAACCTATGCAGACAACTTTCTGAGAACTATCCTAGCAGTTATATATGCATGTAAAGATTATCCCCCATGGTTGACAGGGTCTCCTAACAATTCCCCACTAGGTGACAACTTATCAAAGATTAGAATCTTGTTATGAGTAGCTGCTGGGGCAATTATCTTTGCAAACTGGTGATAGTGCTAACTACTAAGTGATTGTACTTGTAGAACCCTTAAAAGTTTGTGGGGCCTTCAGCTGGTAACTAGTGCACTCTAAATTAATTACCGTAGAAACTCGAATAATCGGACCGTGTGCTATGTCGTTGGAGTTGCCTCCTCTGGTAAGGTTTGGTGTTTTTTTGTTTTTTTGTCTCGGGGGGCTGAGCGGCTCTGCTTTTACTTGACTACACAGCACACGGTTCGATTATTCGAGTTTCTGCGGTATCATATTACTGTACAAGAATCTGATAATATTATTACACAAATAAAATAACCTTAGATTAAGAATTTTGGAAAGCAAAAAGGATCTGGTTTTCAATGAGATATAAATAGTTGAAAAGTGAAGTTTTTTGATGTGAAATGAAGACTTATGGCTTGTCACTTCATGATAATCAATCAATTGGTATAGTATATGTTTACGAGGGCGGCCGATACCGGTGTCGTACCGTAGACTCTTGGCCATATACCGGTACTCGAGTACTCGTAGGGACCGTTGCCAAGTGGGAAGGAAGGTGGATAAAATTAGCTTTGAGCCGTCATCATGTGGAGGAAGAAACGAAAAAGCATAAAAAGCGAAAGGGCAATCAAAATCTCATTTCTCTTGTTAGCTGGGCGGCTGCTGCCCAGGTGATCCGAATTTTATTATATACCCCGAAAGTGGAATTATCTTGCGAGCCACCCTCATTGGCAACGGTCTTTATATTGCCCGAGTCTACTCGGCGATTTTTAAAGTATCCGGAATCTTGGCACTGATTTGTATGAGTCTTGGCGCCAAGCTGTCCGAATATTAAAAAAACCTCCGAGTACTGTAGATATATATTAGTCACGTGAGATTAGGACTTAAAAAGCTGCAGGGTATAGTAGCAATAGGTAAGATAAGAAGAATATCGTTATCATATTATAGCAGTTATCGTAGCATTATCCTATCGCCGGTGTCATACCAAACAGTCTTCTTGGGAGACTTCTTGCGAGCCAAACTATATGCTAACGATCAGGTGGCTTCTGCTGAACTTTTCTACCTTGCTGTAACTTAGTGCTAATCACTTTCTCCGTGGTTCTCTGGTTGCAACCTGCCTCTTCTGTTTTATCTTATCATACGTGAGCTAATATATCTATCGGCCGCACTCCCTCCTGCAAAGGGGTCATCAAAAATTGCAGAAAGTTTGATCGTGCAGATTCTCGGCCGTAAGAGGGGACTAGATAAAAAAATAAAATAAAAAAGGAAAGCCGAGGTCTCCTGAAGCACAACAGCAACCGATGTTAGGTTCTGGGAACATGGCAGCAAAAAAAAAAAAGATGAAATACAGGTATCATAGGAGGAATAAATCGGAATTGGAAATAGCCTAATTTTATATGAATTTGTTGCAATAACGAAAGTCCCCTTAGGTTAAACCTGCAATTCTTGCTTGGCAGTTTTGATGTAATTTCAAACTAGCTGGCTTGTGCTTTTGACTTCTGCGATGCGTATTTTTGCCTAGAAGTCGGGATCGTCGGGTCAAATAGACTCCGCATACATCGTTCCCCTCTAGTTCACGATTTTCGACGACCTCTCCCCGACTAGGTGATAGAATAGCCTGCATGTTACAAGTCAGTTCAGTCTCACGGAGCGGAGTTACTTAGCATGGCTCTTGTGGTATGTTGCTATATCTCCATATGGTGGGCTCGAATTGTTCCTTTTTGGGCAGGCGATTTGGAATTTATCTGCACTACTACTATTGGGTGTGATACTTTGGTTTTGCATGGTTAGGGAGGAGAGGGTTTATGTTCATGAGTTCTCACTCGTGACGGGTGTCTGGTGCTTTGTGTTTTGCTTTATCATGCTCCAAGCCTCGTGGAACTCGGGATGGCCTGTTCTGCAAGAGGTTGCGGAACAGTTATCTGAGGTTAACCAGTAAAACAAATACCTCTCTCTCTCTGTTCCGGTTGGCTATTTCCTACCCTTAGATAGTAAATGCTTGGATAGTTAATATACCGTGTGTGGAGGGGTGAACGGGTACCCGCGGAGGACTGTGCGCCGTGGGGTATGATAGATAAAGAGGGGGGAGGGAGATGGACTTGATTTAGGGTTTAAATTTCGAATAATCGAACAAACGAACAAACAAGGCGAACAAGTTATGAGACTCCATCTTTCCTTCCTTCTGCCGTTTCTTCCCCTCGTCCTCTCTCACGAGGGGAGAGAGTACACTGAAGAGGATATCTCCATCCTCCGCGAAAAATGGGGTTTTGAACATCCTTTCGGCGGAATATCCACCTTTGCTCACCTTAAACACGCTCACTGCCTCACTGAGCCGCATGAAAGGTTCGACATAGCAATTCTTGGTGCCCCCTTCGATACGGCCGTAACTTATCGGCCCGGGGCACGCTTCGGCCCACGTGCGATACGCGCTGCGAGCGCTAGACAGGCCGATAGTAGGGGGTTTAATGCTCGTGCGGGTATAAATCCATATTTGTCGGGTCTGAAGATACTTGATTGTGGGGATAGTATGTTTAATTTCTTTCCCGACAGGAAAGTAAGCGGGAGGCTGACCGGACTGGGGAGAGGGTAGTTCCGATATCACCATTCGATAACGATCTCGCGTTGCAACAGATGACCGAAGCGTATAAGGAATTGATGTCCAGGTCTACCCCTTCCGGCCGCCGACCAGTAATTATCACGTTAGGCGGGGACCACTCTATTGCCCTGGCGGCGTTGCGTGGAGTGAATAGCGTGTATGGACCTGTTTCTGTAGTTCACTTTGACGCTCGTATGTTCTTGTCTCTACTTGCTTACTACCGGGTATAGTGTCATAGCTAATGATTAGATCTCGACACTTGGCACCCAACGAAGTACCCCTCCTCCTGGCCAAGCTTGCAATCCACTTTCAACCACGGCAGCATGTTCTACCTCGCTCACAACGAGTCTCTCCTTCTCCCCACATCCAACATCCATGCGGGCCTACGCACCCGCCTTTCCGGTGCAGACATGAGCGACTACGCTGATGACGATGCCCAAGGGTGGGCGAGAATCTCCACTGATGACATAGACGACATTGGCGTTGCGGGAATAGTCGAGAAGATTGTAGAGCACGTTGGCAATAGCAAAGTGTACCTTTCTATCGACATTGACGTTTTGGACCCCGGAGCAGCGCCGGGTACTGGAACGCCCGAGGCTGGAGGGTGGTCCACGAGAGAGTTGATTAGGATACTTCGGGGGATTGAAGGGCTCGATGTGGTGGGTGTGGATGTAGTTGAGGTTGCGCCGGCCTACGATTGGGCGGAGAATACGGCGTTGGCGGCAGCGCAGGTGGTTTTCGAGGTTTTGAGCAGCTTGGTTAAGAAAGGTAGGGCTGGCGTTAAAGTGGAAGCGAAGACAAGGGATGAGCTGTAAGGGGATGTTGGGTTATTGGGTGATCACTGGCGGTAACTGGTGTCATGCGCGGAGGAGGCGGCTAAAGTCTGAGTTGGAGGGTTTATGCTCTCGGGAGTGCTCTCGGTGTTGATGATCGATGGGGCTGCGAAGAATCTTACTGAAGGAGAGCTACCGTGCTTTTGCTACTGCATTATGTGTGTGATACTGTTCCTTCCGGCTGCACTATCTGTGGTCTCTTTGTGAGAACACCTAGGTTATACCTGATATCCGAGCACTCGACAGACAAACCATCCCATAGGACCCGAAGGACTCACTGTACCAGGAATTGGCCTACGGGCCCACCCCAGAGATATACCGGTAGTACAACCGCGCAGATCAATCAGCCCTATCTCACTGGCATGATGTCGGCAACTAACCCCATGCACAAGGGAGCCTAGATCCAAGCATCTTAAGTCATTTGCTAATGGAGTATTAACCATCGTGATAAGTGCTGTCCTAGTATTCCCCTGCGAACCCGGTAATAATAGCCGGTTCTCGGATTGGGCATGATCAACAATTATTCCCAGCACACATTCCCCATCACGGGCCAGTTCCCGGATGAACGCTGAGGAGGTGACAGGGTTTAAGAAAGCAGGTAACCTTCGCGCGGCATGGAATTGTACATCTCTCTTTCCGCGCATGTACTCGAGTACATGGCCGGTAGTAAAACGAGATGAGATGGAGGGTGCTTGGGAAAAGGTCGAGCCAGTTAGGATTATACGGGCGACTTGACTGTTAGGCGACTTGACTGTTAGTATAGCAGGTTGGGTAGTATTACAGTATAATCTATCAATATTCGTGTATTTTGATTGGTGATCTTTGGTAATTGGGCCCCCCCCCCCCCCACTTCCCTTTCCCTCCCTTGCATTAATCCTCCTGTATGGAACAGTGCCGAGAACTCTTTGTACATGCCAGTTTTCAATTCGACAACTGCTCTAAGGTTGCCCCAATCATTTTGGGTGTGCTCGGAAGGTTCCCGTTAGTCCCGATTAGGCTGCGGGATTGCGTTTTTCTTTCTGGATGAGTGCGGTGTTATCCTAAAGTTCGGCCTCTGGGCGTCGGTCTGGAATTCGGGTGTTGGAATTCGGGGTTAGGTAGATCTCCTTCCTGTCGGTTTCTATAATAGCTGTGTCTGGATGTGATGATGATGATACGTGATGGTGATGATGCTCGCAACAGAATTACACCCTCACGGGTGCCAATCTCTTAAACACCGATCCTCGCTCTAGATGGGTAATCGGAAATCCTCACTGCGAAGACTGGCTTGCCTTTCGGATTCCCGGCCATAGGTGGTGGCTTGAACAACCTAATACCGTAGGTTAGAGATAGCAGCCAAGTTGTTGGGTCAAAACCCTCAGCTGTAAAGAGATGGCTATATGGACAATCAAGCCGTCAATTAAAATTTGTAGCTGCTGTGAAGTAGCAACTTAAACATCATAACTGCAAACAATCAAACTATCAGTTAAAATCCTCGGCCGTAGGGAGGTGGTAGTGACTCAATATCCCATAAAAAAGAGTAAGTAGCGGACTATTACTATAGACTCAATTGGGAATATTGGGGGGAGGGTTAAAAGACATCAAGCTTGAAGTGACTTTATCAGGAGGCTACCGAGCTTGAACATTGCGCGAATTCCACAGTTGTGTTGGCTTTAAGGGTAATACTGACTTGGGGAATTAGTGGACTAATGATCCACGGGCCAGATTCAAACCTGGACCAAGTTACTGAGAGCTAGACATGACTCCATTGCTGGGTGGGTCCTGGGATGTCGGTCGTCTTCTTGCAGAGTCAAATCCTAGCGATTTGGTTAACCTAGAGTCTTTCCGCAAAGTTCCTATCGTACTATATGATTCCAATACAGGTTGCTAAAAGTGGTTCCCGTGTTGTCAAACTTCGGGCCGCCAGCGCGCTCTTGGGGTACTGGGTTGCCCATATTATTTGCCATTATCCGGGTTCCCACTACGGCCGAGGGGGTGTCTGGAGTCTGAAATCTGTCCTTCCAACGTTCCCAGTTTACATGGTAACTATAGGACGGGGTTTAAGTGTCTGGTACTGCACCGCTCCGCGAAGTGTGAGCTTCCTACTATTACAGATATGGCTATGTGCGTAGAGGTTAACATTCGGTACGTCACTGAAGTGGGATATATATATACACATAGGTATCCGGATTATCGAGATTCGGGATAGCGAGGTGTGACTGCTACAGTTCATGTTTTCCTTAGTTCCACTCTGTTTGTTTCTAATTTCATTTAGTGATTGTTGAAATAGTACTAGTGCTTTCCGATATGTGCTTTCTAAGTCTCCGAGTATGACAGAGCCTATCTGTCGTTTTCTCCTATCTCTTTTCTACCACCATTGTATACTGCCATTTCACTACATAAATCGTAGGTCTCCCTGACCTCCTTAGACAGAATCAGCTTCTTCAGTCTCTCACTCTCCCCCCCGAAGTCTCTTGTAAGCGGTTCATTCTACCTTTTGCAACGACAACTTGTTGCGGGGTCTGGCGACTAAGAAATTCTAGCTTGCTAGAGTCTACTAACAAACACTTCTCCTTGATTCGTGGCCGGTGGAAACATGGCCTTTGAAAAGAGAATATTTGGCTCCCCCCCCTCTCCCCCCTCCCTTCAAGCTTCTTGGGCTTTCGAATCTCCCAGTACCTCCCCAGGGACGGACACCTCCGGATTTTCTAACAGTCCCTTTTCTCCTACTCCCCAGGCTAGTACCGGTAGTACCTCCCCAGCTACGATTCACTCTGGCCTCTTTTCTAGTGCTCCCCAATCTCCCGGCACCTCCCAAGCTACGATCACCTCCGGCCTCTTCTCCCGTCCCCCCCAGGCTTCTGGCAGTTCCCTCTTTCCTCGCGCCCCCCAAGGTCCTGTAAACCCCTTTTCTCGTTACCCCCAAGCTACTAGTGCCTCTCAAGCTACTAGTGCCTCCCAGGCTACGGCCATCGACCCAGATTTCGACAGTTATAGGGCTTATAAGGCCTTCATAGGTGCCCCTGCTTCCGGTAGTCTCCCTTCCCGCACCTCCCATGCTACGTGCACTCCGCCACCTACTGGTACCTCCCGAGCTACTGTTGTCCCTCCATTATGCCCAGTCTACCAGGACAGGGGCCCCCTTCCCCCTATCACCTCCCTAGCTACTGGTACCTCTGGAGATCTTAGCACCTGCAAAGCACCTGTTGCCTCTCTAAAGATCCCAGAAATGGCCCCCAAAAATGCCCCTCCAATTCCCTTTGACAAGTAATTGCTCCTATTCCAAACCTTTCTCGCCCTTCAAGTGAGTGCTGTATTAATCCGCATAGATTCGCCTCCTCGGAAATCTTCACAATACGCGTGGGCACTGACCTCAAAGCCTTCTACTTTCACAAAGACCTCCTCGCTGGGCTCTCAGATGAAATGCGCTATTATGTGTACAACGAGACGAAAGAAAGCCAGAATATTATGAGCATGGAGATGGGGCACGTATCCCCAGACACCATGCGCCGGTTCATGGAGTTCTGCTACTCTGGAGACTACTTATACGCCTCCGGCGCTGGAAACGACTTCGACGACCCACAAAAGGACAAAGACGCCACTGCAGCCACCTCGCTCCTGGAGACACATGCAAAGCTATACTTCTTTGCGGATATGTTCAACATCGTCTCGCTGAAGGAACTCTCGGCGAACAAGATCATCGCTCTCACGCCATTCTTTGGGAAGTTGGAGGATAGGGCGGATGCGCTTGCGATTATTGCCCTCATGGAGTACGTGCTCAATAGTACACTTGACACTGCTGGGACGCCGGATAAGCTGGTTAGGTTTTTGGCGAGGTATGCTGGGTTTTTCATTGTGGAGCTTGGAGGATATCCGGAGTTTCATACGGTTCTAGCAACTTCCGCGGGGACAGATTTTTTTAAGGTGTTTTGTAGGTGGGTGAAGGCGGGGGATGGTAAGCCGCCATGGGCTGATGCAGAATGATATTTTGGTTGTGGGGTTTTCTTGCTTGTTGATTTGGATGTCGCTTCTGAGCCATTCTTCCCAGCAGAGAAGTGTTTTCGTACGGTTTTGTCAGGCAAATTATGTAGTAAGAATCAAGAACTGTCCATGGGGATACTCGATACAGTTTGGCTATATTTTAGCCACCAGAGAGCTCTTCTAGTATCCTCCCGCATCCTTAGCACTCGCGCATGAGGCATTCAGGGCATATCTGATGAGGACTGTTTGTAATCCAGTGTGGGTTCCGCTAGCTGCGATTGCGTTTCATTCTCCTGGGAGCCCGAGCGTCGTCATTGAATGTAAATTGCTCACTCGGGATGGCTGTTCATCCATTCATAGAATATCACTCGAGCTTTAACTCTTTTTCCGGTTAGGAATTGAACGTGTTGATTAAGTTTGCTGCCTAGCTACGGGAGCCATGAACGGTATATATATACCCTATCTTGGTGACGCAAACCATGACCCGGAATGCCAACCTCCACGTCCTCCTACATATCCGCAATCGTGAGTAGGAAGCTCGCACAAAGCTCTCGTTCCTTAACCCAAAGAACCTTTTCTCAACAGCCCCCGACTTGAAGACCGGATGCAGCACTCTACAGATGATTATGACCAATGATAGCTATCTCTTACAAAACACTTCTGTTATATGTACGCTTGTCAGTGTATGGCTCTCGAACTACCATCCTTGGTTACTACTTCATAGTCTTGGTTGGGGTTTTCGTCGTCCCATCATACCTCTTATTTTGGTAAATAAATTGGTATAGTAGTGGTAGCTCCGATCATAGCTTTCCACCAATTAATCCAACCTTTCCTATTTCCCTACTTCATGATCAAGCTGCCTTCTCCCTTTCCCCCTCTTCCTCCTTTTCTCTCCTCCACCAAAGTTTGGACTATTTCGGTCAAGAGGGGGAAACACATAACACCCCCCCCCCGCCCTAGGCGTATTAGGGCTGTTGGTGGATATATGGTTTTGTGTAAAAATTTGGGAACATAAGATTGTGAATATTCTATGTTGTGTCTACCCCCGGAATAGATTTGTGTGTGTGTGCGGTCAGGTTTTGGAATTATTTATTCTATTGCATGGTTGGGGAAATATACGTCTTGGTATGATACTTTTCTTGGGGGAGGGGGGGTGAGGTGTCCGCTGGAGTCTATTTGCTATTTGTCCTTGTAGATATGTTTCCTTTTTTGGGAAGCGCCGGGGTGTGGTGTTGATTATTGAGTGGGGGGTTGTCGGTGCGGGTATGTAGAGGCGTGCTAGTGGGTGTCGTACTTGGGTATTATTGTCTGTTGTGTAATAATATTGAATTTGTTAGCTTTTTTTCTTCTCGTCCTCACATTTAGGATGCAGTACTGTACCGTAAGAACTGGAATAGTTGAGAATGTCGCTAAGACGTTGGAGTTGCCTCTCCTAGTAAGGTTATCTCAGCCGAGAGCTGAAGGATATTTTTCACTGTCGCAAATACAGTAAGGGTATTTTCCAAAGAGCGAAAACCAAACTTATTCCCTAACGAGCTGGATATAGGAAAATAGGAAGGGGTAGTTCGTACATACGATGGACTGAAATCACCCTACCGGTATTCATTCAATATAATTGATCGGTTTGATCTACGGTAGTCATAAAACGATGAAGGATGAAGATGGAAAGAAAGAGCGGTTTCTACAAACCGAAGGAAAATCCCACAATCCTCTCTCCTCCTCTGAGGAGTTTCTACGGCTCTTCAATAACAAGAGTATAATACTCTGCCTAAACCGCCCACTTGCTCTTCTGCGTAAGAGCATATGCAATCCCCAAAGAAAATACCTGGAGTCACGAAAGCTATCTACGAGTTCGACCGTACAGTACCGTAAGAACTGGAATATAATTGAGAATGGCGCTAGGACGTCCAGAATTTCCCCCTTGGGATTAAGGGGGAAATAGGTCACGCACGGGTTAAGTTAGTTCTCTTCTCCCTCGTTAGGTGTGGTTCCTATCATACATGAGAAAGGCTATCGTAGTTTTGGGTTGCAACCACCAAGAATATTTCATACTCGTCTCAGGGAAGAAGTACTCATGCTGTGCTGCGATGCCGGTAACTAGTTAGCTACCAGTAGTTGGATACCGTACTTGTAGTTTGTACAGTACTTGTATGATGAAGTTGTATCGTAGTAGAATGAAAATTAGGTTTCAAGTATCCAGACACAGAGGGGAGCAAACGCCACTTTAGTGAATTCTCGCCCAGGTTGTCAGTGCACTGGCCAAGATATGTCTTACCTCTGGAATATCCCTAAAATATCCCTGAAATATCCCTGAAATATCCTTAAAATCCTTGAATTATCCCTGCGCCATCCCTGTACCATCCCTGTTTTCCTTTCATATGTTCGGATACCTGAAACCTAACCCCCATTCTACTGTCAAACTATCCAACTAGCTAGCGAGTTATCGTAGTACAGCATGGGATACTCTCCCAGCCTGGGGCCCTCTTCTTACTTGGGACGGTTGCCGGTACCGGTGCTCCTATCGTCTGTTGCCATAAATAGTGGTTCTCTCTGACCCTCGCACACAGTCCAGTCATTCCGCCTTTTGCAGTGGTGGTTTTGGTCGTTAGAGCAAACAACACGGTAACGTGTAGCCAAGTCTAGCAACCAAGATATTCTCGCTTGCTAGAGTTTGCTAATAAACACTTCTTCTTGCTTCATGGCTAGCAGAACGAATAAACAGGCCGGAGGAGGAGGAGGAATATTTGGCCTCCCCTCCCCTAAACTTTTTGGCGCCCCCGAATCTTCTAGTACCTCCTCAGCTACGAATACCTCTAGATCATCTGGCAGTTCCTTTTCTTCTCCTACCCCTCAAGCTACTACTGGTAGTACCTCCCAGGCTACAAGTCATTCTGGCCCGGGCCTCTTTTCTCGTGCCCCCCAAGCTCCCAGTACCTCCCAAGCTACGACTACCCCCAGCATTTTTTCTCGTGCCCCGCAAGATACTGGCACCTCCAAAGCTACGACCACCTCAAGCATCTTTTCTCGTGCCCCGCAAGATACTGGCACCTCCAAAACTACGACCACCTCAGGCCTCTTTTCTCGTGCCCCGCAAGATACTGGTACCTCCAGAGCTCCTGTTGCCTCTCGAAAGATCCCAGAAATGGCTCCCAAACAAGCCCCTCCGATTCCTTTTGACAGGTAATTGCTCCTATTGCAAAATTAACTTGTCCTCCAAGTGAGTGCTGTATTAATCTGCATAGATTCGCCTCCTCGGAAATCTTCACAGTCCGCGTGGGCACTGACCTCCAAGCCTTCCACATTCACAAAGACCTCCTCGCTGGGCTCTCAGATGAAATGCGCAATTATGTATACAACGACACGAAAGAAGGCCAGGAAAGCAGCATGGAGATGGGGCAGGTATCCCCAGACACCATGCGTCGGTTCATGGAGTTCTGCTACTCTGGAGACTACCTATACACCTCCGGCTCCGAAAACAACTCCGACGACCCACTAAAGGACAAAGACGCCATCGAAGCCCTCCCACTCCTATTGACACACGCAAAGCTATACGTCTTTGCGAATATGTTCAACATCATCTCACTGAAGGAACTGTCTAGGAGCAAGATCATCGCTCTCACCCCTTCCTTCGGAGAGTTGGAGGATAGGGCGAATGCGCTTGCGATGATTTCCCTCATGGATTATGTGCTCCGTAATATACCCGCCGCTACTGAGACGCCGGATAAGCTGGTGAAGTTTTTGGCGAGGTATGCTGGGTATTTGATCGAGGAGCTTGGAGGGTATCCGGAGTTTCATGCGGTCCTGGCGGGTTCTGCGCGGGAAGACTTTTTTAAGGTACTTTGCAGGTGGGTGAAGGCAGGGGATGGCGAGGCGCCATGGGCTGATGCAGAATGATGTTTTCGTTATGGGGTTTCTTGATTTGGGTGTCTTTCTTGGACTATTCTCTCCAGGGGAGGATACGGATTTATTATTCCAAATTAGGCAATAAAGATTACATACCGCTCACGTTATACTCGATACGGCTTGGCTGTGTTTTGGCCTCCGGAGGGCTTTTCTGGTATCCTCCAGTATCCAGCACTCGCATGCAGGGCAAGCAGTATTTATCTGATGACAAGTATCCGTAATTCAGTATGAATTCCACTAATTGAGATTGTACCCCATTCTCCTGAGAGCCCAAACGCCGCCATTGAAAGTAGATTGCTCTCTAGTAATCCACCATTCGTTCATAGAGTATCACTCGACCTCTTTGAACTCGTGACTCCGAACTTGAGAAGATCAAACGCCACATCCCGCACAATATTAGGATCAAAAGTAACTGTCTCTTGCAGAACGCTTCTGCCATGATATATATACATTTCTCAGTGTATAGTCCTCTAACTGCCGTCCTTAGTTGTTACTCCATAGCCTGGTTGAAATTTTGGTCGTTTACCTCTCATCTTGGTAAATTGGTATTATACAACAGTGATGGCTCCAATCATAACCTACTGCCAATTAATTCAATCTTTTCTATTCCCCCATCCTGATCTGGCTGCCTTCTCCTTCCTCTTCCTCCTCTCTCCTCCACGAAAGTTCGGACAATTTCGCTCAAAAGGGGGAAACAAAGAATACCCAGTTGGCGGATATATGGTGTGTGTGTGTGTAAAAATTTGTGAAAACAAGATTGTGAATATCCTGTTTCGTATCTATCCTTGGACTAGACTTGTGTGTGCGGTTATGTTTTGGAATTATTTATTGTATTGTATGGTTGGGGAAATGTGAGCTTTGATACTTTGCGGAGGGGGGGATTGGGTGTCCGCTGGAGTTTATTTGCTCTTTGTCCTTGTAGACGTGTTTCCCCCAGAAAAATTACGGCGTGTGATGTCCAGTATTGAGTGGGAGGCTTTCGGTGCGAGTGTGTGGAGGTGCGCTGGTGGATAGTGCCGTGCTCGGATATTATTGTGTCTGTTGTATTGGATTTGGTTATAGCCTTTTCTTCTTTTGGTGTTGTCCGGTTTTTCGCCAAGATCGGGGGCTCCTTAAGATTGGACGTTGTCTGGAGTCTGAAATCGAACTTTTCAATGCTCCTAGCCCACATGGTGACTATTGGGCGGGGTTTGGGTGTTTAGTATAGCACCGCTCCGTGCGTGGCACTTGTTTGATCACTGTTGAGAAGCGGTAGTTCAGTGTGAGCTTCCTACCAACTATTGCGGATACGACTGTGTGCGTGGAGGTTAACGCTCGGCACAGCAGGTTATCCGGGACAACAGGCTGGGTTTTGGTATAAAGTGGTTTCGAACTCCTAGATGCCTATTCGAGACAGCGAGGAACTGGATTATCGGGATCCGAGATAGCGGGCTGCGGGGTATGACTATTGCCGCTCATGTTTCCATTATTTTTGTTTTGTTGATAGTCGGGTGGTTGGATGTATTAAGGAGGTTGTCGCCACGGTGGAAATTATAAGGGCCACTGTTTGAATGCCGAGAGGTTGAGATGCGTGATGTTAGCAATCCATGGATTGCCGAACAGTAAACAAGAGATTGGAATATCATAGCTTTATCTTTTTGGTGGCCCTTAATAAAACAATAATGCTATCATACCATTGGTAGAAATTTTGTAACAAAGGCCTAAAGTGCTATGTGTTGCATGCAATTGAAAGCTTAAATGCTGAGGAAAAGTCCGGTGTTGCCTTGATGCAATCTCTGGAGCTTTTACCTCCAGAGATGGATACGGTATCAAATCTGCCAGATTGCAAGGATGTGATAAGGATTATAATCTCTGAAGAATACCTGTGCCGTAGAATCTTAAATGATTTGACTACTGGTAGCTATCTAAACAGGATAAATACCGGAAACATTTTCGTTGGGGGATAGGGTGCCTAAGGTTTGGGGTTTCCTGATTGAACCAATAATCCGTACCACTTTCTAGGCGGGCCTAACCTCTGGATGGGCCTTATTTTAGGAATTCAACGGTATTGAGATTCTTAGAGATTGCCAAGAAACCCCTAGTCTTGAGTTGCAACTGCTAAGAATCTCTTGAATGTTTTGACATCCAAACAGGCCTTTAGTGTTCGTTGTTCCGTTAATTTTGTCCAGGCACGATACTCCTATCGTATGTTGCTATTTTACTACTAAATAGTGGATCTCTCTGATCATCTCTTACGGAATTTACTTCTCTCTCCCGAAGCCTCTCGTACACCATTTAGTTATTCTACCTTTTGCAACGGTGATTTAGTTGTTGGAGCAAATAATACTCGAGTACTCGTACGGTAACTTAACTTGTTGCCAGAATCTGCCAACGAACATTTCTCCTTGCTTCATGTCTGGCTGAGTTGCAGAAGAACTGGCATTCCCTCGTTTCATCCTTGAAGATTCTGGCACCCCCGAACCTCCCAGTACCTTCGAGCTCAAAGTACCCGCAAAGCTCCTGTTGCCTCTCCAGAGATCCTAGAAATGGCCCCCAAAAGATCCCCTCCGATTCCCTTTGAAAAGTAATTGCTCCTATTCCAAACTTAACTCGCCCTTTAAGTGAGTGCTGTATTAATCTGCATAGATTCGCCTCCTCGGAAATCTTCACAGTCTGCGTGGGCACTGATCTCCAAGCCTTCCACATTCACAAAGACCTCCTCGCTGGGCTCTCGGATGAAATGCGCAATTATGTATACAGCAGCACGAAAGAAGGCCAGGAAATCATCATGGATATGGGGCAGGTATCCCCAGACACTATGCACCGGTTCATGGAGTTCTGCTACTATGGAGACTATCTATACGCCTCTGGCGCTGGAAACAACTCCGATGGCCTAAAGGACAAGAACGCCACCAAGGTCCTCCCACTCCTGCTGACGCACGCGGGGGTATACGTCTTTGCATATATGTTCAACATCGTTTCGCTGAGAAGACTGTCCAGGAGCAAGATCATCGCTCTCACCCCCTTCTTCGGGCGGTTGGAGGATAGGGCGCATGCGCTTGCGATTATTGCCCTCATGGAGTACGCGCTCAATAATATACCTGCTACTCCTGAGAACCCGGATAAGCTGGTGAAGTTTTTGGCGAGGTATGCTGGGTATTTGATCGAGGAGCTTGGAGGCTATCCGGAGTTTCATGCAGTCCTGGAAGGTTCCGCGCGAGAAGACTTTTTTAAGGTGTTTTGTAGGTGCGTGAAGGCAGGGGAGGGCGGAGTGCCATGGACTGATGCAGAATGATGTTTTCCTTATTGGGTTTTCTTGCTCGTTAATTTGGGTGTATTTTTTGGACTATTCTTCTCAGAGGAAGAAGTGTTTTCATTCGGCTTTATCATTGCAAATTAGACAATAAGAATTACAAACCGCTGACGTGATACCCGATACGGTTTGGTTATGTTTTGGCCTCTGGAGGGCTTACAGTCACCACCGGGGGCATGGCGAAACTGGGCGGGCGGCGAACAGGGATTAATTCCTAGTAATTTTTTTGTAACCCTAACCTTAGCGAATCCATTTTTGCCCATGAAGTACCCCTGTTCGCCATCCGTCCAGTTTCGCCATGCCCCCGGTGGTGACTGTATCTGGTATCCTCCAGTATCCGTCGTTCGCACTCGCACGCGGGTCAAGCAGTATTTATCTGATGACAAGTATCTGTATATTCAGTATGAATTCTACTAATTGCGATTGCATTCCATTCTCCCAGGAGCAGCGATTGGACGTACCGTATAAATTGGGAAAACCCAGAATACGCTAGCAAGGGTAAAGAAGGTGTGGCAAACCGTTACCCCCTTTAGAGGAAATCGAACTGCTGAAAGAGAAGAAATTCTGTGCTTGGGTGGCGATCATGCGAAATATTATTACCAGTTGAAGCAACTTCCCTTCCAGCCGCACTTTCTTACCCATGCTAGCGTATTCTGGATCTTCCCAATTTTTACGGCAGATTGCTTCTAGGAATCGCCATTCATTCATAGAGTATCACTCGACCTCATTTCACTAGTGATTTCGGGGTCACAGAAGGGGCCGGAAGTAATGGGACTAGGTGATGAAAGAAAGAGAGGGAGTGTTGCTATATTATATGCTCATCTATAGACGCGCCTGAGACTGCTCTACTTATAGCAATCTGTAGAATGAATATGCATCAATATGACTCTTGTAATTTCCTAGATCCTCCAGTTCTAAGCAGCCTGGCAACTGGCTGGATGGATCCGCACCTGCTATCACATTGAAGTAATACTTCCGATACGTGACTCCGGACTTGAAGATCGGACACAGCACCCCGCACAATATTATGATCAACGGTAGCTGTCTTTTGTAGAACGCTTCTGTTATAATATATGTACACTTGTCGGCGGATAGTCCTCGAACTGCCGTCCTTAGTTGTTACTCCATAGTCTGGTTGAAATTTCAGCCGCCCATTTCTCGTTATGGCCAATTGGCACGGTAGTGGAGGCTGTGATCATAGCTTGCCACAAATTAATTCAATCTTTCTTATTTCCCCACGTCATGATCAAGCTGTCTTCTCCCTTCCTCTTCCTCTTCCTCCCCCCTCAGAGAAAGTTTAGACTATTTCGGTCAAAAAGGGGAAACCCATACCGGTAAACCCCCCAGGCGCATTAGCGCTGTTGGCGGATATATGGTTTTGTGCAAATTTTTGGGAAGAGAAGGTTGTAAAGATTCTGTGTTGTATCTACCCCCGGACTAAATTTGTGTGTGGTTATATTTTGGAATTATTTATTGTATTGTGTGGTTGGGGAAATATGCGTCTTGGTACTTTGTTGGGGGAGGGGGGATTCGGTGTCCGCTGGAGTCTATTTTTTGTTTGTCCTTGTGGGTCTGCTTCTTTTAGAAAAACGGCGGCGTGTTGCATAAATTTTGTATGAGGACTAAACTAGATTAGGAAGTTCGAGTGATGGCTGGTGAGAATTTTTTGCTTCTGGCAAAAAGTCGGACTTACTCTCAAGGAGAAGTGGTGCTTGCGAGAGCAACGCGCTGGATGAGGACTTGCGTTACGGCGCCCGGAATACCCTTACCCCCGAGTAGAGTACAGTCGCATCATACCGGTATGCGTGTTAGTTGCGCACCTACGGTAAGCGACCATGTATATACTGTACGAGCCCCGGGCGACAAAATTCGTCGCCATTCTACACCAAAAATGGGCACTTTCACCTCACAAAATCCCAGCCTTGTCGTACCGTAAAAAAATAAAAAAAAAGTTAAAATTCTTTAGAGCCATCTAGATAATATCATTTATGTGACAAACTCTGTTAACCAATGCCTATGACGCAATACCAGAAATACTCATAGTAGGCAAGAAGTACTTCTGATCCTATGTGTTTCCAATACAAAAGGTATATTGCAACAATATCCAATCAAGGCCCTAAGTTCCTGGCCCTCATGGGAGTGTGGCAAAATTGTCATAATTTCTACCCTAGAAATTTCAGACAATTGCCTATATCATGGTATTGATTTTGTTGATTCTGTACTCGAGTGCTGTAGGGTCCCCGAAAGAAGACGCATGCAGAAGTTAGGCCACCAAGCAACCGGTACAGATTATTGGTTCAATCTGAAAACACTAAACTTTAAGTGCTTTATCTCCCAACGAAAATGTTGAATAAGGCGCGCGCCTTATTCCAGAAATTCTGCGGTACGGTATTATAGTCGAAGTTATTGCTTTCAGGCAAGTTGGAAGTGTTTAAAAAAATTAGTTATTTTTGGTGTGGGATGGGGTCAACGAAATTTGTCGCATTGTGCTCGTACTCGCTGGGCAGAGTTGCTGTTGGACACCTCCATAGATTGTTACGAATATATTGGATTAAATGGAGCAGCGAGCGGCGAACCAATAACAAGCACATGCCGGGCAATACGGCTAATAATCATAGGGTGCAGGGGAAACCATCCCAACATTGCTTAGTCTATCCATGGGCAGGACACCTCTTAAGCTTTAATTTTGCTATCTTTCGATAAGATATATCTGTATGCTAATTTAGGTCAAGATAGCTCCTCTCTTAAGCAAATAAATTAGGGAGTTGTTCGGTAGCCTATCTAAGATACTGACTTCTTTTATTTATCCATCTACCAGGAGAAACGTAGAGATATGGGTAGACGGATATACTGGCGGGGGGAGGGGTATAGGTTGTGAAGAACCGTACTCGTACGGTATATGGAATTGCTTGTTTTCTACATTACCGTAAAAACTCGCTTTTTTTTCATGATTTGGCCTGGACTAGGGCTTTTCCAAATCTCTGGTACTAGGAGAACTAAGCTTTTGGGAATTTTGGAAAAGACGAGATGTTTGACCTATCGTTAATTTCAGGAACTTGGCCGATTGTAAAATACGGTAGTATTATACATTGACAAAATTAACCGGGCATCCACGAACAGGGAAAGCTTCGGCCATGACAACGGCGCCCCCTGCCAACCCTACAGTACAACCATAAAAACCAAAATTAAAAATTAAAAATTAAAAATGTCAATACATAGCAGAATACATTGTAGAAATTAATATTTGGTAGGAGGAATTTCTTTAGGTGGTGTTGAAAGAGCGGGGTAATGAAGAGGGCTGCATTGCCATCGACACTTGGTGTGCTGTTAATTTTGTCAACGCACCATATCTTAGTCCAGGCTAGTTCATTAGAAGCGAGTTTTTACGATATCAAATTACATCCCTTAGCTTAGCATCGTCGAATTGCCCATTTACCGGTTCCCCAATTACTGCCGCTACTCTATGTGGATGTCCAACAGCAACTCCCCCGCGCGGGTACGAGTTTAACTGACCCATAGATATTTCCTTAGGTAGGGGTATGGTGCACGTGATGGGTTAAGGGTATATATGGAGGAATTTTTGCCTCTAGCTCGCCTTATTTAGTGTGGACCCCACAAATATCCATTGCATTCAATTCTCCCCGGGGCCCAATCACCACTGTTGAAAGTAAATTGCTCTCTAGGAATCGCCATTCATTCATAGAATATCACTCGGGCTGCTTAGATTTTGAAGCAAAAAGCGGCCTCAACTTTCACAAAATCCCATAATAAAACTTCTCAACAATTGCAGAATGCGGGATTCTTGTAATGGAAGTAGCCGGGAAGGCTTGGGACCTATTTATAAGAAGGTATCAGGGGCTTATAGTGGAAAACTTTGAGGAATTAGGCCTCACATTGCCAATAGATAGTTCCTGTGATGATGAATTATCGGCAAAGAAAATTCGGACTTCGCTTTTGCAGATTGGTGATTGGGGTGCCGATCGGTCTGGTGAATCCAGGAACGTTGCGAATGCATTGCAGGAGCCGGCTTGGGATCAGGATGTCAAATTTGTTGATACCAAATAGACTCTGGAAGCCTAGTGTGCTCTCAACCCTCAGACTTTCGCGGCGTCATGTATAATTACTCGTATGCTATGTCTACCTCGTATGATAGCCGATAACATTAGCAAAGTCCCCCTTGAGCCCACAAGCGTCAGCGCTCACTCCTGTTGATGTTAGCTCACTGTAGTGTTTTCGCTGATTCAGATACCCCGCATGGAAACCTTTCTTCTTCTATATCGTACCTATATCTACCTTCCACCCGCTTCTCCAGGGCCACCGTGTTTCTCTTAGGTAGTGTGGGTCCGCTACCAGCAAGCAAGAAAGCGTAATGTTGAGTTGTAGGCATAGGGCAGCGACATTATCAGAAGATCCAGATCCCAGCAGCCCTTCTCTAGAGAACAATGCAGTTTTCACCTGCTCAGGCCAGTATGATACCTGTCCAAATTTTAGGAAGGCCTGGCATGGAGCATTAAGATCCATTCAAAGACTGCATGAGGGCATCTTGCTGACACTATATTAATTGAGCTCCTAGCATCTGCGAAGTTCCCGTTGCCTCCCGAAAGATCCCAGAAATGGCCTCCAAAAATCCCGTCCGATTCCCTTTGACAAGTAGTTGCTCCTATTCCAAACTTAACTCGTCCTTCAAGCGAGTGCTGTATTAACCTGAATAGATTCGCCTCTTCGGATATCTTCACAGTCCGCGTAGGTACTAACCTCCAAGCCTTCCAAGTTCACAAAGACCTCCTCGCTGGGCTCCCGGATGAAATGTGCAATTATGAGCATGGAGATGGGGCAGGTATCCCCAGACACCATGCACTGATTCATGGAGTTCTGCTGCTCTGGAGACTATCTGTACTCTTCCGGCTCCGAAAGCAGCTCCGACGACCCACTAAAGGACAAATACGCCACCGAGGCCCTCCCACCCTTGCTGATGATCATGCAAAACTCTACGTCTTTGCAGATATGTTCAACATCGTCTCCCCGAAGAAACTGTCCAGGAGCAAGATCATTGCTGTCACTCCCTTCTTCAGACAGTTGGAGGATAGGGCGCATGCGCTTGCGATGATTTCCCTAATATATTCCGTGCTCCATAATATACCCGTCGCTACTGAGCCGCCGGATAAGCTAGTAAAAATATTTGGCGAGGTATGCTGGGTATTTGATCGAGAGGCTTGGAGGGTATTGGGAGTTTCATGCGGTCCTGGCAGGTTCCGCGGGTGAACGCTTTTTTGGGGTGTTTTGTGGGTGCGTGAAGGCAGGCGAGGGTGAGGCGCCATGGAGTGATGCAGAATGATGTTTTCATTATGGGGTTTTCTTGCTTGGTGATTTGGAGGTCCTTTCTGGAATATTCTCCTCGAGGAGGGAGTGTTTTCATACGGCTTTATCATGGAAAATTAGGCAATAAGAATTATAAATCGCCTACGTGATACAGGTTGGTTATTTATGTTTTAGCCACTAGAGGGCTTTTCTGGTATCCTCCAGTATCCATCATTCACACTCGCACGCGGGTCACACAGTATTTATCTCATGAGAAGTGTCCTTAATTCAGTGCGGATTCCACTAATTGCGATTGTACTCCACTCTCCCGGGAGCCGCCATTGAACGTAGATTGCTCTCTAAGAATCGCCTTTCATTCATAGAATATCACTCGAACTTCTAACTTGCGACTCCGGACTTGAAGATTAGACACAACATCCCGCACAATTGATGATCAATGGTGACTATCTCTTACAAAACACTTCCGTCATATATACACCCGCCAGTGCATAGTTCTCGAACTGCTGTCCTTAGTTGTCACTCCATAGCCTTGGTCAAAATCTCAGTTGTCCACCTCTCATTTTTGATAAATTGGTACTGTAGCGGTGGCTCCAGTCATAATTTACTACCAATTAATTCAACTTTCTCCCTTCTTATTCCCCCATTACGATCAAGCTGTCTTCTCCCTTCCTCCTCCTCTCTCATCAACGAAATTTTGGACCATTCTGGTGAAATGGGGGGAAAACACATCAGACCCCCCCAGAGGCATCAGTGATGTTAGCGGATATATGGTTTTGTGTTAAATTTAGGAAGGTAAGATTGTAAATTTCTGGTGTCGTATCTTCCCCCGGACTAGACTTGTGTGTGCGGTTATATTTTGGAATATTTATTGTATTGCATAGCTGGGGAAATATGCGTCTTGACGCCTTGGGCAGAGAATTTGGGTTCCGGGGGGGTTTATTTTCTCTTCTCGCATTCGCCATAGTATTTCAATGGAATGTCTATCTATCGTACAGACTAGCTCTTCCCGCTCTTCTATATCTAGCTCGTTAGGAAATAAGCTTAGTCTAGTTTTCTTTCTGTTAGAAAATACCCCCACTGTAAGGTCATGCACGGGTTTGTTCTCATCTCCCTCGTTAGGTGTAGCTCCTACATATTGAGATGCAGTCATATCATACCCAGGCAATCGATTTAGATAGAGAGAGTATAGCATTGAATTTATTCCAGGTCATATAGGATGTTTGTCTAGATCTATGGAAGATGTTTCCTTTGTTTGTTTTTTTTTAGTTTTGGGCGGAAGTTCTAAGTACTGTAGGTACTTTAGGTCAATGGTATTAGTATTACCTTATTCGGTACTACGTTGTATGTATATTGGCTCGGTGGGTTGAGTGGTGGAAACATATTTTTAGCTAGTTAGTTACGGTGTGTGCCTGCCGATTTGTTGGATTGAAATGGTTTGTAGCACCGGGGGTATTCATAGGCACTCTTCGTATGGAAAAAAAAAATCACAAAAGCACTGTAGTAACACAGATGAAGAAGAAGAGGAGGAAGCAGAGTAATCCTACTAACAACGGAAGCTCAATCCCATACCTCCCTATAAAGTAACCTCTCCGAGCGGTCCAGCCTAACGAGCCCTCCCCCAATCCCCTTCCTCGAGCTCCTGCATCACCAACTCATCCCATCTTTTCTCCCCTTCTTTGCACACCTCCCACAGCTCCCTTTTCACTCGAGCCTCCAGGTTCCCCATTTTTCCAGCCTCCTTAACAATTGCCATGTACACCAACTTGGCCTCAAGGGTGCCAGCAATTGGCCTGAGGCCCAGCGCGAGTCTGAGGTCATGCTCGACAAGCTTAATCGCAGCCAGAGCTGCAGTGCGTAGGGACAGTGCTGTGTCGGCCATGAGCGCAACCGCACCTAAGGGAGTCAGTGGGTTGAAGTTAGCACTGAAGTTGGCTATAGCGTTATTCCATATTGCGTATTGGGCACATAGTGCTGATGAGATACGTTGGTGCTCGGCCTGGGAAAGGCCCAAGGATGCCGGCGGGCGAAAAAACTGCGCTCTTTGCACTTTCCCTTGTTCATTTCCGTCTTCGCGCTGCTGTGCTCCATGGGTTTGGAATCTCGAGGCGAAAGATTTGCCATACAGGGCTCCTGGATCACCGCGTGTGACAGAGAGGACTCGGGCAAAGCCTGGGAATGAGGTTGAGAGGTTCCAAGTGGTAGCGGGGGTGGTGAGAGTTGGGAAAGGACATGATAGTTGGCCGAGGTCAATGTTAGAAGTGTACTTTGCTACGAGTTCCCTCGCGCAGGCAAGTAGTATGTTCGCTTCGGAGCTGTAGCGAAACATTAGGTTTTTCTGAAGAATGCCACGGCCACTGGGCTGGGTGTGCACGTACTGGACTGTGGCCAGGAAGGTGGTTAAGAGGTGGGTTAATTGGTGGATAAGGATGTAGGCATCGATTGGCTTGCCTGGGACGAGAACAGGTGTAACGGGAGTAGGGGGGGCAGCCGGGGCAGCCGGGGTAGGTGGGGTAGCGGGGGCACCGGAGATGGTGCGGAAAATGGAGGACATGGGCATTTTATCTGTTTTTTTTAGAGAGGGGGAGGCCTTGTCGGTAGTTGTTGTAGTAGTAGAATATTTGTTCGTGGGATGGTTGTTGGTGTGGTCGTGGTGGTTTTGTTGAAAATGGTTTAAAGGATATGCGTGGGAAGAGGCTCTCTGGGGTCGTTATAGAGGATGAGGTGGTGGTGGTGGTGGTGGCTGGTGAGGGAGTGACGATAGGGCCTTTTATTGACGGGGCATTTGTCGATCCCGGGGTGGGGTCCAGGGAGGTATTGCTAACGAGTACTGTCCTGGTAGTAGCGAGGGTAGGACATCAGGACCTATGTTGACAAGGGTTGTAGCCATTGCGCTCTGATACCGTGCTCCAATACTTGCTAGTTTAAAGTAGATAAAACCTCTGTGTAAATGATAGTATCAAGATCGTGGGGTATCCCTTGCTCTAATCATGGCCGGTGGTAGAGTCACCATAAATCACTCGCAAAGGACATTACAGGCAATGCTCGGTGTGAGCCGCACGCAAAACCCACCGGATAGGGGACCATCTCCCTAACTGTAACTCTCAAGAGAGAAGCCCATAAATCCACTTGTAACGCTTTGAACCAGAAACTATAGATCACTAGTTTGAAGACTTGTCCTGGTTATTCGGACACTTTCCTTCTCGCCCCGGCTGACAGAAACAAACAATCCCATGCCAAAGTATTACAATCCTGTATGCATGATCGCCCAACACATATTTAGTACCGGTAAGGGTAAGGGATAAGTTGGCTAGGAACTTGCGCTTACTATCAGAGCCTGAACCTCCCTGTCTCAAAAAAATAACCATAACCAGCTGAATGACCCTACGAAGTGGAACTAGTGGATGATGCTAAAAAGCCGTGACGAATTACGATGCCCGATCTACTACATATATGATACCTTGTTTTCCTTGGAGCGTACTGGTTAATCCGATTGAAGGCCTTTCCTCCAAATCATGCTACAGCCATTGATCAACTCAAGACTCCCGGAAGTTATCTTGGAAATCTATAAGAGGTTGGACAATTGAATGAACGAGGTCAATTTTGGGAGGATTCTGGAGTTAACAAGTTTAGTTCAATTCGTTGCACTGCACGGTACTATACTAGTACGGTACATAGGCCTTAATAAATCCTTCCATTCAAACCAGCAGGAAGCTCTATAAGTAGCCACCCCTTCGAATATGTACAATTCCCTCGTTAAAAGCCTTATTACGGTATCAGGCGAGGAGAAATACAGCTACTTATGTCAACCAGAATAATCATTCAGACCCTCAAAAAGGAGTGTGGGGGAAGCCTCTTGATACTGAAGTGAGATGTAGAGAGATCTGCTACCGTAGTTTCAACATTTGTCACGTGATAGAAGATTTGGTGGATATCACGTGAAGAACAGTCTAGGATCACCAGGGTGAGTTCGGTGAAATAAACAAACAGTAAAGTATACGGGCCTTTCAAATTGTGGCCCAAAAGCTCCAATTACTATACTGGTTCTACAATCCATCTTGTGGTGGGAAAATTGGTACAGTATGAAGTGCGAGCCATCTTGCATAATTTTCGGGGATGTCTTTAGGTATGCACGTCCCATTAGCGTTGAGCTGTGACACGTTTCCCGCGACTCGACTTCTCTCGATACTTCCATCTGCTGCCCTCAACCCTCTACGCCCCCCACAAGTTTTTCCCTGACTCCTATCAAAACCCTTACCGGTACTCGCTCTTCCGCTATTCTCGGAGTCGTTCTCATCCTTCGCTCATTAATCGCTCACTGATCTTCCATGAAAGTCTTATAAACCCCTACCAACACCGCCATCACCGTTATGCATTTCATCAGGCCTCAATGGCTTACTCATTCCGGTGAGTCGTGAACGCGTTCATCGCATCCTTGTTCGTGATAACTCCCCGCTAATATAGACGAATCTTCCGCCTTTAGCTGAGAAAAAGACCTGTGAGGTTTACTCGTGTCACGTCTCCCCTGATGGTGAACGGTTAGCGACTGGAGGTCTTGGTGTGTTTGACGCCCTAAGTTGTTCTTTGTTTGGATGGGAGCTTTGCTAACGGGCTGCAGATGGTAACGTTCGAATTTGGTCCACCCGTGCTGTGTACGGTGCCGCCGATGAAAGCGCCTCACATCTTCCTAAACAACTGTGTTCTTTATCCCACCATTCTGGTGCCGTTCTGACCGTCCGCTTCTCCGGCAACAACCGCTATCTTGCTTCAGGTTCGGACGATAAGATTGTTCTGGTTTACGAACGAGACCTTTCAGCTGCGCCTTCTGCTCGTCCGCTCTTCGGTTCTAATGAAGCTCCGCATGCGGAGAGATGGAGGACATATAGGCGATTGGCAGGTCATGACAACGATGTTCAAGATGTTGGATGGTCCGCCGATTCTTCTGTCCTGGTTTCCGTGGGATTGGATTCAAAGGTTATCGTCTGGTCTGGGAGCACGTTTGAGAGGCTGAAGCGGATTGATGTACATCAATCTCATGTTAAAGGACTTACTTTTGACCCCGCCAATAAGTACTTTGCGACGGCCAGTGACGACAGGAGCATCAAGATATTTAGATTCAACCCCCCGCCAGCCAATGCAACTGCGCACGACCAACAGACAAATTTCACAGTCGAAACGTCAATTACAACACCGTTCAAAGAATCACCACTGACGACATACTTTCGCCGCTGTTCGTGGTCCCCTGATGGATCTCACATAGCAGCCGCTAATGCGGTCAATGGCCCCGTTAGCTCTGTCGCCATTATAAACCGCGGTAACTGGGATAGTGAGATCAACCTGATTGGCCATGAGGGTCCAGTAGAAGTCTGCGCTTTTGCTCCAAGGATGTTCTCGAAAACCCCCTTGACCCCAGGAACTCCACCATCGACACCAGTCACTGTTATTGCCTGCGCAGGTCAAGACAAGGCTCTGTCGATCTGGAACACCTCTAATCCCCGTCCTCTCATAATTGCTCAAGATCTTGCTACAAAGGCTATTTCTGATTTGACATGGAGCCCGGACGGGAGGACTTTATTTGTTTGTTCTTTGGATGGTTCAATAATATGTATTTGTTTTGAGGACGGTGACCTTGGATTTGTGCTTGGACTAGAAGAGAATGAACGAGTCCTACAAAAGTTCGGTGCTGGTAGAAAGGGTGCGACTCTTCCTGAAGGAACAGAGAGTGTTAGACTAGAAGAAATGGCCCGGGACGGAGAAAGGAGAGAAGTGGAAGGGCGAATGGGTGAACTCATGATGGATGGGAACGGTCAGGCAGGGGATACATCGATGGCCAACTCGGGCAACACCGCTGGCCCTCAATGGCAAATGCAGCAGGTCCCTGAAGCAGAAAAGACCACCAACGCTCCAGAGCAGAAAGAGAAGCCATACAAGCAAAAAGTTACGCTAACCAAGGATGGCAAAAAGAGGGTTGCTCCGTTGTTGGTTTCAACGTAAGTGACTTGTCCTCTGGATTTATACGTACTCAAGGTTGTAACGTCGGTTTTAATAGAGGTGGAGGCCATCGCTCAAATCTCCCGAACGCGCATCTTTTACAAGCGTCTACGAACAACAACTCAACCATAAGCAATGACCCCAAGACAATCCTAGACCTCTCAAGGCCGTATGATGGCCTGCCAAAAGGCGGAATGCCCGCCCTCATCTTCGGCAACAAGCGCAAGGCACCCCTTCTAGAAGAAGGTGAGGAGGAAAACCCCCAGCAAATTACCAACGGGAAGCGCATCGCAGTTTTAGCTAGCGGAGGATCGGGCAAAAAGGGGTCTGAAGAAACCCCGGAATTCATCAGACCCGCTATAATCAATCCAGTGTCTTCTGTTAGTCAAATCAGGTTAGGTGTCCCCAAAGTCCGGAATATCGTCTCGCGGATTGTGGATTCAAATGGCCTACCCTCGAGTAACGTCCCTAGTGCTGCTGGCGGCACCAGTGCCGCAGGTACGCAGGCTTCTTCCTCATCGGATGACTATACCTTTGAAGCCAGGAACCTCAGGAACGCAGGGGAGCCAACACGCTTAACTCTCTCAAGGCACAGCCAAGTTCTCTGGATGGACTTTGTTCCAAAGGCCGCTTTGCTCGTAACTGGGAATAGCAATTTCTGGTCTGTAGCTTGTGAAGATGGAACCGTTCATGTCTTTACACCCGTTGGGAGGAGATTATCAAGCCCGCTCATTCTCGAAGCACAGCCATGTTTCATGGAGTGCAGAGGATGGTGGCTGATGTGCATAACGTCTATCGGGATGGCCTACGTTTGGTAAGAAACTGATTCACAAGTCAATTCGTATAGCATGCTAACCTTACTATTCTAGGAACCTCCAAACGATGAAATCTCCCCATCCTCCCGTCTCTCTAGCACCTATTCTCGACTCCTCAAACACCTACCAAAAACAGGATAGCCCTACCAAGGCTGAGGCGATAACCGAAGCCGGTGTGAATTCAGAAGGAACCTTAATAGTCTCCCTAACCAACGGGGATGGATTTGCTTACTCAAGTGACATGTACACATGGCACAAACTCACGGAAGCCTGGTGGGCGATCGGATCGCAATACTGGGATTCCACGGGCACCATGCGGCCTGCACCGAATTCTTCTGATAATCCGGCGGATCCCAAGAGCCCTGCCATCTCGGCTGGTGTCATCTCGCACCTTGAACGCCGGACAACGAACGAAGTCCTTCTTCATGGTCGCGGGCGCTTCCTCCAGCGCATTGTCAAGTCCCTTCTTAACAGAGAAGGGTATGAAGGGTTTGAAACTGCTGTGTCGTTGTCGCATTTGGAAAATAGGATGGCCGCAGCGGTGTTGCTTAATGCTAAGGACGACTTCAAAAATTATTTGATGATGTACGCTCGTCGTATCGCAGCGGAAGGGATGAAGGCGAAAGTGGAGGAGTTGCTACGGGACATGATGGGTAGAATAGGCGTGGAAGAAGAGGAGAACGCTGATGAGGAGAGTGGGGAAGAGGATATCGTTGGGTGGGATAAACGGGAGTTGTTGAAGCAGATTTTGCTCGCCATTGGTTTGTTTTCTCTCCCTCCCCCTTTCCCTGTCTGTCTACATTGACTATACTAACAAAAATGAAAAACAGGCAAACATCGCGACCTCCAGAGAATCACAGTCCCCTACGCCAGACTCCTTGGAGTGATGGATGAAGATGACGGCGAGGACGTCTAATCTAATCATCCTCCCTCCCTCCCTCTCTCCATCCCCTTTCCCTCATCTACACCCTTATGTGTTTTCTCTTACATCCTCCATTCTAGATAGTACCAAGTATCTCCTTTGTTCGGTCGTTCGGGATAAGCGTGGTCATACAGTACGTTGGCTTTGGATTTTTTTTCTTTCACTTTTTTTTCTTCATCCTTTCATTCTCATCGTGTTGTGTCTACCTGTCTTTCCTGTTTGTAATGGTAAAATAAAGTAAAGTGGGGTATGATTGGTACAGTGTGATGGAGAGTGGAGTAAACAAAATGGATACAAAAAGGAAAAAATAGAAAACCATTGTATGATTATATGCGATACGAATGCCGTTTTAGGTATTAGAACCTACGTACTCGAGTATGATGCTACGTTTTTTTTTTTTCCAACAGAACTGGGAAGCCGCTGTTTAAGTATCACGAGCCACTAAAAATCGAAGTTTTAGACTACAGCACTACACAGTATGGAGGGTCTCACCTTACTAGCCGGGCTATGATGAAAAAGAAACCTATAATCAAGAATCAATCAAGTCCAGGACCAACCCAAGCGATTAAGAAAGAAATCATAGCGATATTCCACAGTGTAGTTTCTTTTTTTTTTTAAAAAAAAAAAAGGTCTAGTATCAAAATCGCTCAAAAGTAAACCCTGCCAACGTACAGTAGAGGGGAGGGGAGTGATACCACATGAACACCAGCCTACCCTTTTACCCCCCACCCATTTCCGGTACTGTACCGTACTGTACGACCCAGCAATACAAGTACATGTACAGCGTGATACCGGACTTTTACCGTAGCTTGCAATAACCCAACCTAAGCAACTCTCCTACCGTACCCAGTCCAAGCGCTCCACAACCACCAACCTCCACAACCTTCACAACAACATACAACAATGTCAACAACCCCGCCCCACCACACCCCTACCTCCGGCCCGGGCCTCCTAACTCCACTAGAACAAGAAATCCTGGACGAGTATACCCGTCTACTGCATAACATGAATAGCGTCCCTTCCCCCCTTCTCCCTTCGCCGCCTAATCAATACTGACCATACTTGATTCGGTGTGCTAGCTATCGACATCCATCGCCGAAATCGCCGGAACGCCGACTGCAAAGATACTGGACTCGCTGAGGGGGCTGGAGCGCAAGACGGGGTTGGTGTTCACGTT
>Ga0307507_10003102_pt1 | contig 33101 bp, 25 predicted proteins | sample 7_EM_MG_FD_207223 | JGI IMG/M metagenome (GOLD analysis project Ga0307507, IMG submission 207223) | Populus trichocarpa ectomycorrhiza microbial communities from riparian zone in the Pacific Northwest, United States - 7_EM | ecosystem: Host-associated > Plants > Roots > Unclassified | place...
CGGTAGCGGCTGTTCTAGTATCTTATTTAACCTTCTACCTCTCCGTCCTATAGGTTTTTGTAGCGGTATACTATAGGTTAGCTTAAATATCCGTGACTTGGTAGTTGGCGCGCGATAAGGTTTTAGTGGGTATTTATATACTATAATATAGACGCTATATGTCCGCCAGGCTATAATGGGTTCTTTAGGGTGGCTATTATAGATCTATATAGGTTTTATATATATTAGCTAGCGTTTAATAAAGTTATATATGGTTACAGAATTGCTAATAACGCGTTTTTTTTTTTAATAAAAATAATTATAAGACCTGAAAATACCTAAGTAATAAAAATGATATATTCTAAAAGCCTATGTTCTGTTGTATAATTGATCAACTTTGGGGAATGATATAAAGTCCTGGTGTTGAGTTATTTTAATCTCCGCAATCTCTGTAATGCGGATTTCGTTGGAAATCTAAGAAACTTTAGAAATGTGGCTTAGACGTGATTCTGGTGGTTTTGCATAAATGTAGTTAGTTAGCTTGCGGACCGATTGAAAATCCGCACCAACAGAATCACGTCTGAGCTTGCTGAGGTAAACGGTGAAGTTGTTGATAACTCGTATCGGTCCGATTCTGCTTCCGAGGCGTCAAAAAAGTTTGAGGAGCTTTCATATCGAAGACGCCCCGCCATGATGTGAGTATCACCCTTGAAAATGGTCACGCCAAGTCAAGAAGAGCTGGAAAGGCGGAGGGTATGTATGTGCTCATATCTATGAATTTTCATCTCAGCTAACACCTTGCTCCATCACAGATAGTAGGCATTAACGCCGAAACCGTCACGCATATCACCTCCACAGATTTTCCCGGCCACTGGCCCGGAGAGGACCATTCCTGGGACTTGGAGCACTTCAAGAAGGTATATTAAGATGCTGCGATCTCTATGTACTCTTTTTACTAAAATTTTATAGAATTTCAAAATTCAATTCCACACCAACGCTCAGCACGACGCCTCTTTCTCTCTCATCGGTCTAGATGCGTCAGTCGCAAACGCCTTTCGGCGCATCTTGATCGCTGAAGTCCCTACCCTCGCCATCGAAGACGTATTCATCTATAACAACACCTCCATAATCCAAGACGAAGTCCTTTCCCACCGTCTCGGTCTCATCCCGCTCAAGGGCAACCGCGAAGGTCTAAACTGGATGAAATGGTACAAGAAGCCTACAGACGATGACCCCAGATCCAGCACGCCATCCGACTACAACACCATCGTCCTAATGCTAAACGTAACCTGCACTTGGAAAGAGAAAGGGCTCGAAAAAGCGATTGCGGGCGAAACCGACCCGAACAAGCTCTATAACAACCACAACGGTAAGCCGCACACATAACTGCCCGGCAGTCCCAGCGACAGCACAGCCCTAACGCCTCTACTCCACAGTCTACGCACACCACATGACCTTCCACCCCATCGGCCAGCAAAACACCTACTTTCCACCCTCTGCGCCCATCGCGCCCGTGCACCCAGACATCCTGATCGCGAAGCTGCGCCCAGGGCAGTGCATCGACCTGCGCATGCACTGCATGAAGGGCATCGGCGCCGACCACGCTAAGTTCTCGCCCGTGGCCACCGCGTCGTACCGCCTGATGCCTTCCATCAACATTGCGGCGCCGATCCTTGGCGCCGACGCGCGCAAGTTTGCCCGTTGCTTCCCCAAGGGCGTCATTGCGCTGCAGCCGGTTACGGCGGAGGAGGCGGCGCGGAAGGGCAGTGGGTACGAGGGACATGAGAGGGAGGTCAAGGCCGTGGTCGTGGATCCGATGCGCGATACAGTGTCCAGGGAGTGCTTGAGGCACGAGGAGTTTAAGGATAAGGTCAAGCTGGGGCGGGTCAGGGATCATTTTATCTTTAGGATTGAGAGCAGCGGGCAGTGGGATAGCGACGAGCTATTTTTGGAGAGTGTGAGGGTGCTGAAGGTGAAGTGTCAGCGGATGAAGAGGGGATTAGAGGGGCTAATAAGATAGGTGCAGGAGTAGGGTTTAGGTGAAATGGGTAAAAGGGTCTGATTCGCATAGCCATGGCGTTATGGAGGTTGGGCGGGCTTTATATTGGATGAGACGGCTATTTCAAGGGAGATAGATGGCGCACGTGTCACTATGTCACTGTTTAAAATTAACTCAAAAAGTTATCCGGTCAGTTGTAGCTATGTGAGAGTTATGAGGTATCCTCCTCGACTAGCACTGGTGTCGCTGTCAAGGATCAAAATATGAACATCAAAAGAAGCAAAGCCACCGCCGTAAAAGCAGAATGAGAGCAAGAGCAGATCTTTCCGAAAGTCGATATAATGTTTTGCATCGCCGCACCACCATCCACCGAGCAAGGGCAGTACCAACATAAAGCATTTGGGTATATGTGACCACATTACTCGTAGTCCAAAAAAGGGCAAATAAACGCCTGTGCACAGCATTCGAGAGGATCTTCCGCCGTTTATATAGTCATGCCCACTAGTTCTGAATTCTCCAGTCCTCCAGTGCTACCGTCCATCGTTCGTCCGCGTCATTTTGTCATAAACTTTCCATTCTCGAAATTTATAGTCGTTCCGTCGTGGCAGCGGGTATTCGTAGTCCTGCTGTCAACCCATTGCTTCGTTAACCTTGTTTTGTCAGAGCTCAGCTCGACATATCACAGCTCTGCCAATGCCTTGCGGCACAGTTCCTCATATCTCGACTGGTTGAATCTCTCCCTCGGTGGCAAGTTCTCCCGTCTCTTACGCAATGCCTCCAACTCCACAACCGTCCTACTCATTCCACCGCGCAGGCCTTGACTAGTAGATCGCGACCTCGAGGTCGGATTCGAGTTGCGGGAGCTAGAGCGTTCGAAGTGAGTCGGTGGTGGGACATGCTTCAGATAACGCACGCTGGCGATATGTGAGTGCAGCATGTTAATAAAGCCGGTCAGGTGAACATTGTAACGTTCCACGTGACGATCTTTCGGAGACATGAGGGCTGCGCAGGTGGCAGAGCCATGCTGCGGGGAGCCTGTGGTGTCGTTCGGAATGACGTGGGAAAGTGAGGTGCAGAAGCGCACAGTTTTCTTGGTGGGAGTCCCTGGCTCTGAGACATCATCAGAGACGGAGGTTGCATATGTAGAGTTGGAGCTCATAGAGGAGCGGTGAGAATTGAGAGAGGAACGATTTGATTGTGAGTGTGAGCTTATGAGACTGCCTTCATCATCTGAATGGTCGGAGTCCTCCTTAATTGTTTTAAGAGAGTTGGATGATTTTGTGAAAACTGGTGCGGAGAGTGCGGTGAGAGCGGCAAGATAGTGTTGCTCGGCTAGATCGAGTGTAGGAAGACGGTAAGGTGAGTGATAGTGCATGCTTCGAGCGACTGCATCGTGTGAGAGAGCAATATAGAAGTTCAATGAAGCCGTGTGGATGTGTATCTGACTTAGGAATTAGCATGCTGTGTCACTTATGATATCCTCTGGGCTACTGGATTTAGAGGTAAGAGAAGACGATCAGATCCTATTTCGAAAAGATGTACTCACATCTCTGCTTATTTCGGCAAGAAGCTCTTCGCATCGCGATATGCACTGTCTATGCTGTCGATTGAGGAAAAGGTGTTTGACTTGAAGCAGCTCGCTTTTTTGTTCGCTGTGGGTTGTTTGCGACTCGGTTGCCATGATGTCTCGCGTTGGCAGCGCAATCGCAATTACTTCTGTCAATGAGTTTGGAATGACTCGAGAGAAAGAAGAGCGCTGAGTAATGATTCTCAGCGACCAGAACTGGGGTGGGAATTAATCTTTAGAGCGATTATGTGCAGGCTGCTATGAGCAGAGGAGAGTTGGTGTTGACAAGTCGAATTAAGAATATGCAATTTCGGAGAGTGAGAAAAGAACGAAGATGAAGGTTAGAAGGAGGACGGGCAAATTCTTTATTGAAAACGAGAGGTAGCCAATTGTAGCAGGCATCAGGGCTGGGACTTGTTTTAAATGGGAGGGCCGGTGTTGATGTGTTGGCATCAACAGGACCTGGCAAAGAAGATGCGCGTACTGCGTGAGTGAGGCACCTCAGGCAACAACAATAAACAGAAAATCCTTGTCAATAGAAAAACTATTATAACCTTTTCATCCAGGACCCTTTTCTTGCCTGTGACACGTTATGTTAATTTATGTGCTGCAGCTAGTTAATAAATGTTTCACCGTTTGTTTTGAATTGCACGCAGGCGAACGACGCCTCCCCCGGTGTCAAGCTGTTGAAGTCCTAAAGCGTTAGATCGCATCAGATAGGGCTGAGGTACAGGGTTGTCGCATCGCTTGCGAGGCCTCCGAAACGAGATCAAAGCCCTCACGGTTAGACGGTCACAGTTAGTTTTACATTCTGCATTCTGCATTCTGCATTGAAACATCCTGTCATAAAGTCACGGGTGTACGGAAAAATAGAACTTCACGATGCATTTGTAGACGGCTTGAAACAAAGGAAACCTATGAACAGCACAATACTTATTCTACATATGGGCGATTGAATGCATCTCGAGCCGAGGTTCTTTGGACAATAGGACACTGGGAAGTAGGACACTGGTAAGTTTTGCAAAATCGCTTTAACCCTCGGAGGCAGCAGCACCCGTAATGATTTCGACAAGCTCGCCCGTGATGACGGCTTGACGAGTGCGGTTGAAAAGAATCTGGAACTTGGTAATCATGTCTCCGGCGTTCTTGGAAGCGTTCTGCGACAAAGTAATTAGAACCTGTACAGCAAAAATCGAACTTGGGTGTCTTACATCCATGGCATTTCGGCGTGCAGATTGCTCGCATGCATGGCCTTCGGCAAGAGCCTAATTAATAATTAGTATAATGTTATGGCGTCGGTGAAACCATCCAAACATACCCAGTAGAGCGAATTGGCGAGTGCATACTCGCGAAGATTAGCAAGGACCTCATCGTCGATTTCGAAAGCAGCGAAGTTGGCTAGTAACTCAATTAGTAGGCGTATACCTTTGATATTCAGGTAAACACACGGGAGTTGGCAATGGCCTCCTCGGAGAAAGCCTCTATTTCCACCGGCTCATAGCTAGTAGCATTGATAAACTTATTGTAGATGATTTGAATCGATGCATAGTCTGTGGGAAGCAGCGAGATCTGGTCGGCAATGGCTTGGGCATCGGCGAAAGTAGGCACATCCTTGCCAATACCGGCGAAGCTGAGGATGATGTTCTTGCCGTTGGATCGACCCAATTGCGCCTTGCATTTCTCTCCCAGGATAACAATATCGGTGTCAGGCTTCTCCAGTAATATCTTCCTTGTCTTTCTGGACATGCCGGAGTGGATACCACCGCAAAGACCCTTGTCCGAGCTACAGACAACAATCAATGTCTTCTTGCCTTCTCCCTCAACAGGTTTTGTCTCGGCCTGCTCGAAAACAGTGTTTGACGTCTGTCCGTATGTCCGAGACTCGGCCATGGCCCTCTGGGCGCGGGTGAGTTTGGTGGAGGCGACGATTTTCATTGTCTTGGTGATCTTCTCAATGTTCCGAATTGACTTGAGGCGACCTTCGATTTCGCGCAACGTTGCGTAGGTAGCAGCATTGGTGGTATTGAGCGTTGCCGGGCTATACAATTGAAATGCAGTCAATATCTGATGCCAATTGGATGGAGAATAGACGGGATGGGTTGTTGTATCGTGGGTTCATACCGAGCGGCAGCCGCGACGCTAGCTCTTAGAGCCGGGCGAGCAGCTCTTGAGAGCATCATGGGGCTGATGGAGGTGAGATGGAGCGGAGAGAAATATCGGACAGCCGGCCCTGGTTGCGTTGACGACTGCTTCTGCTTCTGCTTCTGCTGTCGGCCTGACGGGTCAATAATGGGAAGCTTCGGGGTGAAAGTTGCTCAGGGCGCTAGTACGGAAGCGGGATACTCCGCTTAGTCAGATAAATTCCTCAAAGTTAAAGGATCGCTTTCAGGAGGACGAGGCTCTTATTGTCCGTGTGCTACCCCAAGACTTTCTCGAATCCCTCCTCTTTTTCTTCCCCATTCTGCCTTTCTTCTCTGCCACTCCCGACCCTCCTCCAACACCATCACCCACTTTGCACCTCGCGCGCGGCTGTCTGCCGACACATACTTCAGTTTGCTCCCGCTTATTCGCCAGATTCACTGGCGCAGCGTCCGGCTCCAAAGCTGAAAACAATCCGGCTTTCTTCCTGAACCTGAATCCGCGGCAGCAGCCTCCCGTCAAAATGTCTTCATCAGACGACGATGTGCCCCTCGTGAAGGGCAGGGCGAATGGAGGTGAGTTCTCTCACTACATTTCGACGTTTCGCAAGGTGGATTGTTTCACTCGCAAGCACTGTCCACGTTGCTCCTTTGGCCATTGCCCCCCATAGTTCTACTAAAGTTCCACCCTAGCCTGGCTTCACTTTATCATCATCAAACTTTACCACATTTTCTACGTTTTCTCATCTACTAACTCTCCTTCCCACGTGCAGTGAGGTCGCAAGACCGAATACCCAAAAGTGTCGACAAAGCCATGGGCAAAGGGAAACCCTCAAACGGTCACGTCGACCCTGGTGTTTCCATTCGCATGGGTCCTGTGGAAGAGATGGACGTGGACACGCCACTTGCAAACGGCCACATGAATGGGAAGCGGAAGGCTCGAAACAATACCACGAATGGCAAGGGTTACAAGGAAGCAAGCAGCTCCGAGGACGATGATAAACCATTGGTGCGTCAAAAATCTGGCCCTGTTCTGCATTCAGTTCGCTGACTCTTCGACAGAGTAAGCGCCGAAGAACCTCACAAGCCGCGAAGGCTCATGTGGAATCCGATTCTGAGCTCAGCGATGAGCCTCTTGCACATAGACCCAGACCAGCAGCCAAAAAGCCTCCAAAAGCGACCGCGGCGCAAATTGGCGAGTCGTCAGATTCAGATACTTCCTTAGGCGCTAAACTTGCCAAAGAAAAGGCGCAGATCGAAAAGGCCGCTGAGAAGGAGGCAAAGGCGATCAGAAAGGAAGAGAAAAAGGCTGCTGGCAACAAGAGAAGATCAAAGGTCGCGAGCGAAAGTGACGATGATGTGCCCCTGGCTAAGAAGAGGCCAGCAGCAACTGCCAGGAAGACCAACGGGGTAAAGGATGACTCTGATGACGTTCCTCTCAGTCGCAAAACTCAGGCTCCAAAGAAGGCCAAAGCGAAATCAGAGACATCTACACCGGCCAAGAAACCCAAGGCTAAGGTAAAAAAGGAGGAAGAAACAGAACAAGATCGTGAGGCCGAGGAAGAGGAGGAGCAGTACAAATGGTGGGAAGATCCAACAAATGGTGACGGCACTAAGAAGTGGACTACTCTAGAGCACGCCGGTGTAGTCTTTCCCCCAGAATACGAACTTCTACCTTCTTCCGTCAAGATGCTCTATGATGGCATTCCTGTATCCCTTCATAAGGACGCAGAAGAAGTCGCGGGCTTCTATGGTGGTATGCTTAATTCTACTCATAACGTAGAGAATCCTACTTTCAACAAAAATTTCTTCGAAGATTTCAAAAAGGTTCTAGACAAGACTGGGCATGGAAAAGACAAAAACGGCAACAAAGTCAAGATTGAGAAGTTCGAAAAGTGCGACTTCAAACCCATTTTTGAATACTACGAGGCAGAGCGCGCAAAGAAGAAGGCTATGTCTGCAGCAGAGAAGAAGGCACTCAAAGCGGCAAAGGATGAGGCTGAAGCGCCCTACATGTATTGCATGTGGGATGGCCGCAAACAGAAGGTTGGAAATTTTAGAGTCGAACCTCCTGGCCTTTTCCGTGGTCGTGGCGAACACCCCAAGACTGGCAAGGTCAAGCAGCGTGTTCAGCCAGAGCAGATTACTATCAACGTTGGTAAAGAGGCTAAGGTCCCTGAACCCCCTGAAGGCCACCACTGGAAGGAGGTCAAGCACGACCAGGAAGGAACCTGGCTTGCTATGTGGCAGGAAAACATCAACGGTGCATACAAGTATGTCATGTTGGCAGCGAATTCCGATATCAAGGGGCAGAGCGACTATAAGAAATTCGAAAAGGCCCGAGAGCTGAAGAAGCACATTGATCGTATTCGCGATGATTACAAGAGAGATTTAAAGTCAGAAGTCATGGCTGATCGTCAGCGCGCCACTGCTATTTACCTAATCGATCAGTTCGCACTTCGTGCTGGTAATGAGAAGGGTGAGGACGAAGCAGATACTGTCGGTTGCTGTTCTCTAAAGTACCAGCATATTACTCTGAGGCCTCCGAATACGGTTATTTTCGACTTCCTAGGTAAGGATAGTATTCGGTTTTATGATGAAGTTGAGGTCGATCAGCAAGTTTTCAAGAACTTGAAGATTTTCAAGAAGCCGCCAAAGACAACGGATGATGACATTTTCGACCGACTAACAGTAAGAATTCCCTACAAGTTATGTGTATTCAATAACTAATCACTTATAGACTTCGGCACTCAACAAGCACTTGGGGAGCTACATGCAGGGACTGACAGCCAAAGTCTTCCGTACCTATAACGCTTCCTGGACCATGGCTAAACTGCTGAGAGAGATGAAGTCAACTGGCAGCATTGTAGAGAAAGTAAAGGATTACAATGATGCCAATCGCAAGGTGGCCATTCTTTGTAATCACAAGCGTACTGTCGCTGCTGGCCATGCTGGACAGATTGAGAAAATGGAGGAGAAGGTTTGTCATGTCTGTGATGAGTATCTGTCAAATACTAACATTAATCTAGATCAATGGCCTCCGATATCAACAATGGCGTGTGAAGCAGATGATGCTAGATGTTGACCCTAAGCTGAAGAAGAAAAGAGGCGTTGAGTACTTTGAAAGACCAGAGGATCTAGATGATGAATGGGTCAAGGAACACCAGGCGGCTCTTGTTGAAGAGCAACGCCAGAAAATCCGCAAGAAGTTTGAAAAGGATAACGAGAAACTTGTTGCCGAAGGCCAGAAGGAAATGAAGCCCAATGAACTGGAGGAACGTCTGCAGGTCGCCGATGATCTCGAGAAGAAGTTCAAGCATGAGAACAAGACAGGCAAAGTAGAGGCGGAAGGCAAGGGCCCGACAATCGAGAAGATGGAAGCCAATCTTGAAAAGCTCACGCAGCGCATCGAGACAATGAAGGTCCAAAAAGACGACAAGGATAATAACAAGGAAGTCGCCCTTGGAACTTCCAAAATCGTAAGTCCTTACCCATCTCCGAGTGTTGTAGTGTACTGTTGTAGTGTACCTGCTGACCAAGCTGTCGCTAGAACTATATCGATCCTCGTCTCACCGTTGTATTCTCTAAGAAGTTCAATGTCCCGATTGAGCGGTTCTTTTCCAAGACGCTGCGCGAGAAGTTCGATTGGGCAATCCAGTCTATCGATGAAGACTGGGAATTCTAAGTAATTGAGCCTTTTTCCGAGCCATCCGGATCCTTTTCGTCACAACAGCGGGTGAAATGCCTCATGGGGTATGGTTCGGAGGCCGTGTTGGGTTTCTCATCACACATTTGGTTATTTGCGGTTCTTGAGAGTGGTTCATGATGCATAGCGATTGGGTTCTCATCATGCTCCCCGACATTTTCACATTCAATGGAGTCGATTGCGTTTCATAAAAGCCGCGTTACACACAGTACCCCTTGACCGCATGGCTGCAGGCGTCTCGTACTATTACAAGCAGAAGCACGAGCATGATGCGAGTGCGGGACGATCCCGTATGCCAGCTGCGGGTCATCTCATCTAGCGCGCCCCATCTAGCCCATATAGGATTTAGAATAAGATCAAAATAAATCTTTTGCGCATGTATGCCAATGCCAACGCCCCTGCGAGATAGGTGAATGGGGGAAATATTGAATCCAGCTTAATGGAGCAAGTGATTTCCCAAGCCTCATCAGATACGGTTGACGGCGGTGAATGCCGTGGGAATAGGAACAGCCGTGAACGTCCCGTGACGCAACCGTATTAGTTTTCGAGGGCGTGTTCCACGGGGAAGAAGCAATATAGGTCTGGGGGAGGTGGGCATTGGAAGCGGTCAACACGGAGACGAGACCATGGACCGGGCCATTCAGCAAAGTTGCGGCTCCCATCAAGTGATGCAACGGGGCTATCTTGGGAACGAGTGCTCAATCCTGTTCACACATGTTCACTCACATTCGCTCATGTTCACTTGTCAGCAACAGAAAGCAAAAACGAGGCGGCTCCAGTTTCTCGACACCGGAGATGCTGCTTCCGGGCAAGCCTCTCGTGTCTCTCTCCGCACTTGCTGCCCGTCATGAACGTTGAGGTGCACCCACGACTTCCTGAAATTGACGGGCAAAGGCGCCACACGCCGTCATTTTTGTACTTGGCGCGAACGTGCATGTCCGCTTTGAGGTGGCCTACGCCGCCTCCACCGCCTCCGTCGCCTTCTCGGCCACGAGCTGGGGGCTCTCGGGCAATGGTGTCGCTGGCGTCGATGGTGTCGCTGGTGTCGCTGGTATCGCTGGTGTCGCTGGTGTCGCTGGTATCGTTGGTGTCGCTGGTATTGTGGAAAGGTGCTGTAGCCCCCTTGGCCATGGTCAAATGGCAGTGGGTGCTAGTGGTGGGCAGCGCGCGGGAAATGGAGCGATTTGCAGGCTGTTCCTGGGAACGAAGAATAATGGCGGAGGCGACGATGGTGGTTTGCAGCCCTTTTCGACCCGGCTCCAAGCCTACCCCACCAACCGACTCTGCGGGTCACTGACTCCTGCATTGAAAGAAACTTGAATCCGCCCGTCCGCCCAGCGGTCCGCCGGGACTTCCTTCGCCAACCTACCCTACTGCCCTACCCTAATTCCCTCTTTCCCTGCAATTGCATGCCTACGAAGTCTTGACCGTATCGAATCAATCATCAAGCTTGACGACCAACTATCAAACACGCTTCACCAAGCTTCAACCACTCCAAACAGCCTCTCCCACCGTCCGACGCATCTAACCGCTATTGTAGTTTTGCTGCCGCCCTGCCTGCATACACGGGTAGCAGAGGAGATAGCTTTCCGCACTACCTCGTCATGGCCGACGATGTGGCACGGAGCGACCCCGCCATGGAGGAGAAGCCTGCCGTCCTGATAATTGGGGGTTTGGGTACGCATCTAGCATTTGTACAACACGGCCGAATCTCTATCTCTACACGTCTGCTCTTCCTAAGCATATGAAGACCGGGTACTGATGTTGATACCCCAGGCTACGTGGGCCGCTTCCTCGCCCTCTATATTCACGAACATAAGCTCGCGTCCGAGGTAAGGCTCGTCGACAAGCACCTCCCGGAACTAGCCTGGTTGGCGCCCGAATTCAAAGAAGCGTGCTCGAGAGAGAAGTTCATGCAAGCGGACGCATCGCGAGAACGTGCGTATATTCCCCTCATCCATGAGCTATAGCAAGCCTTGTAATGCCCGTCTAGACCAACACTGACTTTTGCTGCTTTCTGGCTATATAGAATCCCTACCACGCGTCTTCAACCGCGCCAACGGCAAGGAGTTCGATTATGTCTTCAACTGCGGCGGCGAAACTCGCTACTCGCAGGAGGATGAGGTGTACCGAGTGCGCTCCTACGACCTGTCCATGGCCGTGGGTCGCGAGGCGGCGAAACGCAACGTCAAGTGCTTCGTCGAACTCAGCACCGGCATGGTATACAGACCCGACAGCGTGCCGCGGAAAGAAACGGACAAACTCAAGCCCTGGCTCAAGCTCGCCAAGTGGAAGCTGGCGGCGGAGGAGGACCTGGCAAAGATTGAAGGCTTGAACTTGATGGTGTTGCGGATGGCGCATGTCTATGGCCCATACACGAGCAAGTTCATTTCAACGGCGCTGTGCATGGCGCGGGTTTACCAGTTCTTGGGGAAAGAGATGAAGTGGCTGTGGAAGGAAGACTTGAGGACGAACACGGTACACGTGGAAGATGCTGTTAGGTCACTGTGGACAGCCGCGGAGTGGTATGCGAAGGTCCCACCACCCAGGAAACCAGTCCCGGTGTTTAATATTGTGGACCATGGCAATACCTGTGAGTTTCCTTCTCTCCATTTATCCATCGCTCTGCATGAATCATTATCGGAGCGAAGGAGAGGTATGCGTGACTTTATTTGCACTAACACACCCGTGTTTGGCGGCCTATAGCACAAGGTATCATGGCCAAAATAATCCACGATACCTTCAACATCGACACAGGCTTCTACGGCACCATCATTTCAACATTTGCCCGTCTGAACCTCGATCATGTCGTAGATGAGGTAAATGATGAGTCCTTGGACCCTTGGGCAGATCTTCAGTCGAAGGCGGGAATCAGCCAGACGACCCCACTCAGTCCATTTATGGAAAGGGAGTTATTGAAAGATACAGATTTGAGTTTAGACGGGAGCTTATTTGAGAGGGAAACAGGTTTCCAGTAAGTCAAACCCGAAGGTGGAGAGGAATCCCGATTGGAAAATTTGCGGACCCTGATTGGACGGTGCGGCACAGGTACCTGCACCCGCAGTTAACTAAAGACGAAATCGAAAAAGTGCTCGAGAGCTATCGCAAAATGGGCTGGTGGCCGTAACCTCTCTTTTCCCCAACAGCTCCTGCGGACCCTGTTACCCGCCCATCGACACGGTACCGTCGTTCCCTAACGTGTAACCCCGATCATGAACATGTCAAGATTCGTCATGAAGAAGAGAAAGCCTAGCATGCCCGCCACCCTCACCCCAGGGAAAGCTACTATGGGGACGTATAGTGGTTTTCCCCCTCCAACGACGACACGGCCTCCTTGCCACACAAGATACTACTACGCCAATCACGCTGCGACCTTACCATTCGTCACACCGCCTATTTGTTCACGTTGTAATCGAGCCCTCTGCACCGCGGCGCGCGTGGGCTTTTCAACCAGAGAAAGAAAGAGCTTGATCGGTTCCCCTTTTTTCTTAGCCGTCCTCTGGAGAGCCAGCGTTACCGCGCTAGGCTTGCATATTCCCCAGTCCTTTCCTATTTTTTGCTGTCAGTATCGGTACGCACAACATCACATCTCTCTTTCTGGATATATCAGGCATGTATGGAGCGTTTGCTTTTATAATAGGATTTTTTTCCCTCGGTCGTTTTTAGTACGGATACCTGGATTGCATGACCTCCCCTCTCCTCTTTCTCTCTCTCTCTCTGTGTCTGTTGAAATCTTTCGCTATATTCCCCCAAGCGTTATTTTGCGGAAGAATGCGCTCGCTTATATATTTGTGGACTCCTTTTTTTTAATTTGTTTTTGAAGCTTTTTGGGGTTGTGTTTGGATGGTGGGATTGCGGGGTTGGGGGAAGGGCTGGACTGGATTGGCTTAGCTGGGTTAGGCTGGGGAAGAGGTAGCGCTGCATGCATGTGCCGGGTTTTGGTGTTTTGAGAGCGAGAATTTTAACTCCTTTTTTCCATCCTTATGCCGTGGTTTGGTGGTCGTGTCTTTTACTGCGGGCTGTGGTGAGCGTGAGAGAGGCGGGAGTGCAAAGATACTTGCTCGCGATTATACCTTTCGGCGGCCGAGTGAAAGGTCACTGCGCTGCTATTCGCTTCGCGCGACTGCAGTACCCGGGGCTCGGAGTCTTGCGCCGACGTCGCGATTTCGCAGAACTTTCTGCTGACCGAGATGGAGAAATGCGGCTGTCTTCTAGGATCTACTCTGCTATTCGTGCATTGGTCAATATCTCGGAGATACACGATACGCATCCTCTTTGGTAAGTCTGCTATACCCTTTGTCCCTAGGTAGAGTTCATCTAGGCCAGGTCACTCATTATGTGTACACTAATATCTCTCTAGAGCTCGCTGCTGGAAGGTGAGTCCTCTACTAGAATGGGAAGGTGCTTTTGGTCTACTAATGGTAGACTAGTTTGTGATAAGATTCCATAATTTATAGAGAAGGTATCGGCAAAGGGGTATATTCTGCGAAGCAGTAGCTCTACTATTTAGGAAAACTCTACATCAAAGTTGGAGTCACGTGACCCCCTCTGGGAACCGCCAGAACGACAACAAAGTTTGATCCATACTATTACGACTAAGTGGCGTTGTCTATAGTGGCGATTAAGTCATAGTTATAAATCGCCATCGCCATCGCCAATAGTCCTTTACCACCTACCTTATGTATAGAGAGCCTCTAGAGTCAGCTTTAATCAACAGAGTACTCCTTAGTGACTTATTCGTCCGATAAAAGCCTCCTTATTTTTATCATCCACCTAAGCGGTAGCCTCCGTAATAACCGCAGCAGCAAGCCGGGCCTTAGCCTCCTCTTTGGGTGGTGGCTATAGCTCTCCCTCTGCTTTACTAATATCCTTCAGTAGAGGTCCATATCTATGCCGAAGACCTTTATTTGCCTTAATTATATCTATCTGCAGCTAAGAGCGTCAAGCCCGCCATAATAGTATTAGGCAAGAAAGGGAGGGCATAAAATATTAAAGTACTAAGTATAGATGCAGGAGCGACAGCAGGAATAGCAGAGGATAAGTAGATATCCTTAATATTTACAAATTAATTATTTTGTGAAAGAGGAACTCACTAATGCTAAGCACCAGCGTCGCCGATTGGCTCTGTTCAGCCTTAACACCAAGCACTAACTCCTCAGCGGCCTATCCTCCCTCCTAATTAGGTATAGAACTGGAGCTCCAGGAGCTCCAAACGAGTCAGGTCCACTCCAATCCAGCCTCAAAACCGATAGCTCCAAATCTAATACAAGAAAGGATCCAACGTGGAGCTCCAGAGGCGCTCCTGTCCAGTTGGATCACTGTCTCTTGTCAAGTTTTGAGATCTAACCCGAGCGTCGTCTGTCCTCCGTTCTTCTTTCCTTCAAGGGTCGGATTTCAGCACGTCTAAACTCTCCATTTTTACTCTCATCGTGGTACATTACCCCCTCCACCGTTTTTTTGTCATCGGTAACAGCTCGATAAATTTCAGGCTGGTTATTTGGCTTGACGCGCTGACTACACTGAAAGACCTGGCCGTTCGTCTTAACTGGAAACTCAGAGATATTGGTTCTTGGTCTTCCGGTGTAAGGTATCGCCTGCGCCTCCTTCGCAGTGAATATCTGTTCTTTGTTATGATAACCGTGTGGGTATCCAGAAGCATTGCCCGCCGCCTTAGACTCTCGTGCTTTGCCCATAAATGCTGCCGGATGGGCTGCGACCTGCTTATTCACGTTATATGCAGACGTAATCGGCTGTCCATTTTGCTCCCAATACCCCTAAAAGGCAAGTCAGTACGTCCATAAATGGGATTGAAGTCTGTCTGGTCCCGGCCACAACATTTACTTACATAACCAGAGTGTGTCGGTGCCGAGTTTGTTTCCCACATAGCTGTTATTAAAAGTATGATAGCCTTCGGCTTATCTAGGGTTGTCTCTACGATGAGGAAAGTTTGGATACTGGCCAGCGAAAATATGTGAAATAGTCGATAGAGTAGCAATCAGAATTCCGGGGACGAGGTCTACTCTTATATACTGAGCATTAGCACTCCAACCTTGGGTAGAAGGCAGCCAATGCAAAAAAATTTAAATTCTAAAATTAAACTTTTTAATTTTTAAAATTTTAAATTTTAAAACAGAGCTAAGCAGCGCAGAGGACGCAAGAATCCATACGGGGAACTGAAGCTGCGGCGGGTTCCAGTTTAACAAGAGCTATCTCCCGTATATATGCATGGTGCGAATAAGTGAAGCGGTCCCGTAGACGAGGATCCTCTCTTGAACAGTTGCAGGTAAGACTCTGCCCCTGATCACGCGGCTAGTTATAATTCTAAGTTTAAAGGCAGCAAGTCATAGTTCTAAGTTTAAAGGCAGCAAGTCATAGTTCTAAGTTTAAAGGTAGCAAGTCATAGTTCTAAGTTTAAAGGCGGCAAGTCATAGTTCTAAGTTTAAAGGCAGCAAGTATCCTAGATAACCCCGCTTCTTTATAAGGCTGCAGGAAACACTGTCCATTTTGCATCGCTGCCCACAGCCCACCCCAACCCTTAGATTCCATCATTTCTTCCAGCCATGTCCGAACCAGCACTACAGCTTATGAGTATTGATGAGGACGATCTCTGCTTCCATATCCTTAGAGAATCCCTCCAGCCTAACAGCTCACGGTCACCTGCAGAGGCCGCCTGCCTCATTAACGCCCTCAGTCCTACGCATGAGAAACCACATGACGGAGGCTCTATGGACGGTTTCTTGTGGGCAACATGGGAGGCGTTTATAGAAACGGCCAGCCAGATCCCGCATGATTATCCAGCACTGCAGAAACTTGTGGAAATTATTCAGGAGCTTACGAAGCTGCCACCGGTAGCGATCAAGTTGCCATATTTACAGGTACGCCGCCGGATATCATACACCTGACGAAGTGCTTTTATGTAGGCTAACAATTGACGTTAGGAAGAATCGTCCCTTTGGACCGACATTCCTGTGCTTAAATCAAGCATACGGGATGCATGGGTCCGTAAGTAGCTGATATACGCTTCCTTATTTTTTGTCTTTTGCTTATCATCTTCCGTCTAGCACCTACCTTTGAAACCGCCTCTGAGGACGAAAAGCAGGAATGGATCAGTCTGAATTCCTTTTCAGCGCGGCTTCTAAATGTCGGTCTGCTAGGAGGCACTAATATCCCCATGTGGGCGCTTCGGGACGCGTTAGAGGAAGATATACCATTTGAGCCCGCTCGGGATACTATTGTAGCGGCTGCTGCTGAATGGATCCTACATGCTCGTAATGCGCTTTTCACGCGTATCTCTAAAGAGCCTGCCAGTCCTGACACATTACAAGCCACACCGCAAGGACCGCTATACGAGGGAAAGGCTGGTTTGCCGCTAGAGAGGTGGACGTTTTGGAAACGTCGGTTTCGCGAAATGAGCGATGATCTCAAAGAACCTGTTAAGCAGGCGGCGATTAAAGCAGCAGAGATTATGTAACTGATTGATGCCAGCCATTCGGCTTTTATAAAATACTCTTCACTTATTTACTATACTTTCTAAATTTTAGAATAAGGAAATCGTAGCTATCTACTAAATACTCTATCCTTTATCCCGTTCAGTGTAGATTTAAATAATCCGACGGTCAATATTATTGGCCAATATTTGGTATTGACCAATATCGCTAAATTACCCAATATCAGCCAATATCGGCCAATAATTCTTGGCATTCCCCACAACCCTAAATTTCTTTTACAATATTTATTATATATACAATAAAATGGCTTCTGATGATGAAATATTAAGTTTTACACTATCTGCTAGTACGGAGAGATTAAAAGATAAAAGGAACCCTGAAATCTGGTACCATATATAAGATTTATATAATAATGAGCAAAAAAAATACCGGGATAAGCAATATATTTTATATTACAAATACTATATGGAAGAACTATATGGCGTAAAGTATGTTATAAATTTCTGGAATTATCTTATAAAGAAGTATAAGATTACTGTTTCTAAAACTCTAGGTATTGTTTATTAAGGTGCTAAAGAAAAGCTTTAAGATCTATACATACAGCTTTATACAAAACATAATTATATAGAGGTTAATTCTCTTACACTTAAAAACGCTTTTAATAAGGAGGCTATTATAGCTGCCCTTATTTCCCTTATTACTATATAAAATCTTCTACTTTAACTTATGTCGAAGCTGGTGTTCGACGAGGTGCAGCGGAGGTGTAAGGGAATCAAATGCGCATATCAAGATGCATTGAGGAGATTGTTGTTGTTGATAATACTATTCTACAGGTGGATTTTGGTGGATTTCATACTCGCTTAGCTCACGTGACCAGTATACGTGACTACCCATAACTAGTTAGTTATAGATAACGACTAACATACCCCTTTATATTTAACTAACTTAATACTCTAAATAGGCTTAATTAATCTTAATAACCTTTAACCTTAGCTGCTCTATAAACTTCACATAACTTACAGCCAAAAGCGGTTTAGTTAAACCATCAGCCACTATCTCTAAACTTATAATATACCACAGATCAACCATTCCCCTTGTAACGTGCTCTTAAATAAAGTAGTGTTTAATATTAATATGCTTCATCCATTAATAAAACTTAGGGTTCTTAGCTAAGCTTAAGGAGCCTTAATTGTTACCATATAGACGTACTAACTTAATATCCGCACCTAAGTACATTATCTAGCCCATAATCTGCTTCAGCCAAAGTGCCTTGGACACGGCTTTAGCTAAAGCATAATACTCTACCTTAGTAGTAGACTGCGCTACTATCTGCTGTCTCTTTAACAAGCATAATATAACTCCACCGGCGAAGAAGTATACATTCCCTAACACGGACTTCCGTGTTAACTTATTACCTATAAAATCCGCATCGCAATATCCGTAAAGAAGTGTCTTTAGATCACCTATACACCCCTAGTATTTAATTCCTAGGAGCTTTGTGCCTTGCAGGTATTAAAGTATCCAATCTACAGCTTTTATATACTGTGGAGAGGGGTTTAATAAGAATCATAACAGTATAGAGACTTTATATGCGATATCCGGTCTAGTTTGGATTGCCAGATATATTAGAGAGCCGGTCTTTAATCTATAAAGCTTAGTATCTTTAACCGTTGCCTATCCATTAAAAGGTACCATAAATTTAGTAGCTCTAGCTGCCATTAGCGTATTAACTAGATAATAATTCTCCATGCCATATTATTCTAGGATCTTGCTAATATATGCATCCTAGTATAGGGTAATTATCCCTTTCTTCCTATTTTAAGTTATTCTTACCCCTATAAAGTATTCTATAGGGCCTAAGTCCTCTATCTTAAATCTTCTTATTAGACTCTTCTTTAAAGCGTTAATCTTAGCCTTATCTTTACTGATAATTAACATATTGTTAATATATATAACAATTAGAATTCCTATTAACTTATTAATGTATATATATTAGTTACTAGTGCATGCTTTAAACCCTAATTGCTAAAGCGCAGAGGCTAATTTCTTCTGCCATAGTTAAGGTGCCTATTTTAGACTATATAGCGCTTTTAGGAGCTTGTATACCTATTTAGGTATATCCTTTAAGATCTCCTTATTAATTTCCCAGTTAGGTAGTACTTCTATATAGATATCCATATTAGCAGTTAAGTTTAGGAAGGCTCTAACTATATCCATCTACTTAATTTCTAAGTTAAATAGAGCTATAAGGGCAACTGCCAGCTTCCATATAATACTCTTATATACTCCCATAAATGTTTAGTTAAAGTCCTTTCCGTACTACTACCTAAACCCTTTAACAACCCATCTTACCTTCCGCTTTAGGATCTTGCTATCTCTATCCCTTTTTATCTTTATAATAAGCTTTTCTAGCAGTACCTTAATACCCTCTAGCAGCTTAGATTATCTTAGAAGCTTCTAGGTTCCTTTGCAAACTAGGCCTTAATACTCCTTCTTAATTGCCTTCTTCCATTCTAGCTAATTAGGTCTTGTCTTTGCCTTCTTAATTATCTTAGGATTATTATAGATTGACAACACTAGGCCAGCTACATATATAGTATAAAATACTGTATTTAATTTAGAGTTAAGGCTTAATTTTAGCTTTAATTGTTAAGTAGCTTATTAAGTCTCTCTACTAAGCTCTAGGTTTAGGATATAGACCTTATTCTTTAAATCTCTAGGTTAACCCCTTAACTTAGGTGCCGTTTTAGTTTTAACTCTCTCCTAAGTAGTCTCTGGCATTAATTTAGTATCACATTCCAATTTAGGTTTAATATTAGAGTTAATATCTAGTTACTCCAAATCCTTATTAATTTAAATCTCTGGCGTAATAGCCTTTTTAAGTACTAATTAAGGCTAATACTTAATATTTCTAGGTATGTTAGGAACTCTCTAATAAATTAGGTCACTATCTTATTAATCCTAATTCTTAGTACTCTTACCCCTATTTCTAGTAGGTACCAGAATATTAGTATTATCTTTTAATAGGGGTTTTATAATTAAGCCTCCTTTATTAAATCTGATATTTAAGGATTATACGATCCTATTTTCAGCAGGTCCTTTTCTTAAAGGTATATATACCTTAAAGATATAGCTTCCTTTATAGCCTATAAGGATTTCTACCTTGGCCCATACAGCAACCTTCTGGCTAATAATTTGGCGCTCCTTTAGTATTTAGACATAAGTCTTGCAGCTAAATACCCGTAAATAAGCTACAGATAGTCTGTTGTCTTAATTTAGGTAGAACTTGTCTATAAAAGCTTTATATAGGGTCTTGCCCTTTAATAAAGAGGTAGCTATTTAATTAGTAATTAGTACTATTAACTTAAATATTAGTGGCCAAAGGAACTATAGAATATCCATATTAATTATCGCGGTTTATATACGCTTGCAGAGAATACCAATTGTTCATTTAGAAGTGCCGTCTTGCTCTAGGTTATATAGTGTAGTAAGCTCTACTACCTACCCTAGATCATCTGCAAGCTTAGCTAGCTTCTTTAGGCTGTATTCTTTACCCCTATCCATACACCACTTTTTAATAACTCTTCTAAATTAAGTCTTTACTATCTTTTGGTATTTAACCAGAGTGTTATATACACTATTCTTTAACTTATAAAAGTAAGCCCACCAAACTAAAGTTGCCTTCTTAGTAAATATTATAGCATACTTCTTCTTTCTAATGCCTTGAGGGGTAATTATTACCATATTAATATATACTTTATTAAACACCTATAGATTTTACATTTTAGTGTGTCTTTATATATACCTTATGGCTTTTCCCTTATTATATAGGTTATAGAGCCTTAAGTCTTCGTCTTCCTATTATATGGCGCTTAACTCTTCTTTCTTAAGAGTTATGCCTTTAACCAATCTAGAGGTCTTCTATATATTCTTAAGGCTAAAATGGCCAAAGTAACAATGCTAGAGTTGAATTAATATCTCTAATAGCTTCTTTTGTGTAACTATAGGAAATGCGTATATACGGAGTGCTTTAATAATTATTATATCTTTATTAAATCGGAATATACTAAGGCCTTCCTTATTAATCATAAGGTTTCTATCTTTAATTTAAATATTACCCCTACCTAGGAGCTTTCTAACTCTAAAGATATTAATGCTATAATTTGGTAGATACTACACCTTGCTAAAATTTAGCGTATACGTCTCTCCTGTATCTATAATATAGATAATTGTTCTCTTGCTAAAGCCAAGCGGCGTAGCTTCTCCACTTACTATATTAATTAATGGCAGAGATGCTAGTACATATATACCAATATTAAAATTGTTAATTAATTTAGCAATATAGGTTTTAGCTTTAGTATTAAATAGTGTTCCTTCCTATCACGGAGTGAGTATAAGTAGTAATAATATATAGCGAAGTAGATATTATTAAGCTATGTACATAAACTGTGTAATAAAGTCAAGACGTTGTGTAAGGAAAGAAGGTAAGGAAACGGGAGAAAAGGGGTATATATCGTTAACTTGGTTGCTTGGTTAATACGTGTATGGGGCGGAATAGGCTTTGGGTTATAGTCCTAGTGGAACTTAGCGGAATATAGTGGAATATAGTGGAGGACGGCAAACTGCTATAGATTGCCGTTATGTGATGGCAAATTGCCTTGGATTGCCGTTATATGTCTTAATTGACTAAGTCGTTAACATGGAGGTTGAGACGGTGGAAACAGGTAGACGTGTATAAGGTATTACGGAGATGTCCTATAACAGTACCCCCCTTTTAAACTTAAGCTTCTGTAAGATAGGGCTGCAGTAGTTCTAGGTAAAGGTTGTAAAAGTCTTCTACGGCTTATATAAGTCCTATAGAGTTAACGGGTTCCTATAAGGGCTCAGTAAAGCCTCTCCATTTTATAAGGTATATATATTTACGTTTCTGTTTGTCGTACTTAATGTTGTTAACTCTTTTAATAAGGTACTTATCCTTACTATCTACTTTAACTAGTAAAGGAGGGTCTTAGATCTATCTAGGTAGGGCGTCTAATATGGGGGCGGTAGGGCGGAGGACTAACGTATAGAATACGGGGTAGATTTTAACCGTATCAGGGAGCTTTAGTTAGTAGGTATAAGGAAAGACAACTTTTTTAATCTTATAAGGGCCGGCGTTCTTTTAATTAAGTTTCTTAGTAGGTCGTTTTATATTTGGATTTCTTACGTCTAGCTAGATAAAGTTACTAATTTAGTAAGCTAGTACTAGGGTTTAGTTCTTATTTGCTGCGGCTTTATAGACAGACTAGGCCTATGTTATTTTGTTAGTAAGGAACTCCTATAGTTCTTCCATCTTCTTTATAAATTCGTTTACTTCTATAACTTATAAGACTTAATAAGCTAGGTAAGGAACATTACTAAAGGGTTTAAAACCTATTTGTGGATGCTAGCTGTAGTTGGCTAGGAATGGGGAGACCTTTGTAGTTTCTAAGATGGAGTTATTTGCTATAAACTTGGTAAATGCAAGCTAGTCTATCCAGTTGTCCTGCAGATACGATGTGTATATCCAAATATATTATTCTATTATAGCATTTATACATTCCGTTTGACTATCTGTTTCTAGGTAGTATGCCGTAGATAATAGTGCTTTAATATAGAGTTAGGTAGTTAGTTCTTTCTAGAACACAGAGATAAACTATCTACCTTTATCGGAGATAATTGTTTTAGGGAGTCCGTGGAGTTTCTATATATAATTTAGGAATAGTTAGGTAATAGCAGGCGTTGACATATTAGGACAGGCGATTAAGTGTCTTATTTTAGATAGTCGGTCTATAACTACTATAATATTTATACAGCCTTTACTTAAGGGGAGATTAATAACAAAGTTAATTAAGATATCCTTCCATCTTTAGTCTGGAACAGGTAGTGGCTTTAGAAAGCCGTTATATGTCTTATACAAAGCTTTGGCTTATTAGTAGGTGTGGCAGCTAGAGACGTACCTTCGTGTTATATTATATATGTTTAGCCAGTAGTACTCCTGTTAAAGTAGTTCCAGGGTTTTTCCTTAGCCTGGGTGGCCGGCTACTAGTAGGTTATATACATATTTAAGGAGCTTAAGCTTAAGTTTATTATAATTAGGGATAACTAGGTGGTTCCAGTAGTACAAGCGGTCTCTATAAGCTTTATATTTACTTAGAGAGATCTTTTTAGAGCGTCTAACGCTATCTAAAATTAGCTTAAGTGTCTTTTAGATAAACTTGTTGTTTAGGTATTTATTAATTATAATCTATTTAATTAATTAATTAGTTATTTTAAGAACGTGTACTATAAGGTCTTTAGCCAGGGGATTAAATAACTTAGGATAAAGCAGGGTTTGATTATAGTAGGCGCATACTTCTTCCTATACTATTATGTTTTGTAAATATTAAGTTAGGGTATTAGGTTTTTAACCTTAAACGCCTAGGTGGTATGTAATTAAGAATTGGAATTAGGACAGATATTCTAACTAGCAGGCTTAATAGTGGCTTAGCTATTTTATGGTTGTAAAGTACTGTAGGTTCTTATAATTGCTAAAAACCTTAATTGGGAATCTGGCTCCTTCTAGTTCTAGTCGCCATTGCTTAAAGCATCTAATAATAGCCAGCAATTCTTTATTATAGATTTTGTAATTATATTTGGCTAGGCTTAGTTGTTTTAAAAAGTATACTATAGGGTGTAATACTCCTTCCTTATTATATTAAGACAGAATGCCTCCAGTAACATAATTGGATAAGTTAGCTTCTATAACACTTATTCGGTCTGGGTTAAAGTATTAAAGCATAGGTGCAGTGGTAAATATAACCTTTAGATAAGCGAAGGCCTTCTTATATTCCTTACTAAAGATAAAGGCTTTGTCCTTTTAGGTTAAGGCTATAAGGGGTGAGACCAAGGCGGAGAAGTTATTAATAAACTGTTAGTAGAAGTTGGCGAAGCCTATAAAGGCCCTTACGTCCTTAATATTCTTGGGTTCTTGCCAGTTTACAATTACTTTAACTTTCTTAGGGTCTATTTATACGCTATCTGTGGAAATAATAAGTCTAAGGTATAAGACTTCTGTTTTATAAAACTCGTATTTGTCTATATCTAATTATAGGCCGGCTCCGCGTAAGGCTTATAGGACCAGTTTAATATGTTTTTAGTATTTAGCTAGACTATTGCTATATATTAAGATGTCGTTAATATAAGCAGTATAAAAGACGTCCAGGTACGGATATAGGGTGTTATTTATAAAGTGTTAAAATAAACTTGGGGCGTTTGTAAGGCTAAATGGTATTACCAAGTATTTAAATAGTGTGTATTAAGTATAAAATATAGTAAGCCATTCGTCTCCCTTCGCGATATAGAGGCGGTTAAATATATAGATAATATTAAGCTTCGTATAGAAGCGAGCCTTACTTAATTAGTTTAGTGTCTCTTGGATTAACGGGATTAGGTATTAGTTCTTAACAGTAACAGTGTTAAGAGCTTAGTAGTCTATATAGAAGCGCAGACCACTACTAGGTTTCTTAATAAAGATTACTAGTGCGGCTATAGATAAAGAACTTGCTCTAATAAATCCTTTATCCAGATATTTGTCTAAGTACTTCTATAGTACCTAGAGTTTATTTTGGGATATCCTATATAAGGGTCCAAATCCAGGATGTTTTCCTTCTTTAACTACAATCTTGTAATTATATAGACGGCGTTCTAGTAGCTTATTAGCTTCCTTTTATAAGAATATATCTAGATAATTATGGTATTCTACTAGTACTTTTATAGCGGGGTCAGTATGCTTCTTTAGTGCTAAGGCCTTCTTAATATCGGCCATTGTAATAGCAAAGATTATGTGTTCTAGTTTCCTGGTAAGTCATGCCAGCGGAGTAGCTCTAATTATATGGATATCTAAGGTGTTAAGTAAGTTTAAATCGTCCTTAGTTTCTTATGTGGTTTCTTATTTAGGTTTAGGTTCTTTAAGTATCCTTTTTATAGTAGAATACTAGTTCTTCTAGTACTTTTGTATATTAAGCTTAAGCTTCTGCTTGGTTCGGGGTGCAGTAGTTAGAGTCGGTTTATATAGTCGTGTATTATTTCTGGGTTCTTAGTGGATATTAGTGGAAATCTCATGTTAGTGGAATTCGGTGGAATTCTTAGGTAGGTAGAATTTAGTGGAATTCTCAGGTAGGTGGAATTAGGTAGACTTTTTAGGTATAGGGTAGATATTAGTAGAAATTTTAGACTGGTGGATCCTGGTGGATTTTTTAGATTTTGGTTTAAAGTCTAAGTAGTAAGTTATAAGGCACTTCTACTTGCAACAGAAGGCGGTAAATAAAAGCTTAAGGATGTCCCAATTAATGGTTACCTTATATAGCTTTATCTAGGGTTATCTAAGGATTACTAGGTAACCTAGGGTAGTTATAAAGAGCTTAATTAATTCTTTATGGTTTAGGTATTGGAGTCTTAGGGCCGCTACGTAAGTAATACGGCCTAAGATAGTGCGTTTGCTATTAAATCCAAATACGTTAATATGCTGGTTAAGGGGTGTTAGGGTAGACTTATTATCTTACATAAAGGTCTTATTAATAAATCCTATGCCGCTAGCTCCTGTGTTAATTAGGACTTAAGCGTTAGCCTATTAACCTTTTTGCTAAAGACGGCAGTTAACGGTTATACTATAATCCTAAGAGTTAGGGTTTATAACATCTAATACGTTTAACGAGATCCTATAATATAGCTGTCCTAGAGAGCAACTTAACTCTAGGACATACCTTTTAGTGGCAAGTAGGAAGGGGTTCCTATAGAACATCAGTTGTAACTTTATCCTTATAAGTAGTGCTTACTAGATATAGGGCTGGAACCAGGTAAAGATTAGGGATAGTAACTAGGGGACTAATGCGGTAAACGGTTGTTAGTATTAGCCGTTTGTAAGTTGTGTTAGGGTATAGGGACAGAGCAGTATCTTAAGATGTAATCTTTGCTTCCGCATTTAAAGTAAAGGCCTAGCTTAATGCGTTGTTCTTATTTAGGGGACCCTAGCGGAGCGTATCCTAGGGTCCCTGTATTAATATCCATGGTGTTAGGGTGCTTAGGCTAAGATAATAACTTAATAGATATTCGCGGAGCTGTTATATTATATTAAGGAGTGGACTTCGGTGTTAGGCGTAGTATATTATTATACTATTTATTAATAACGTTTATATAGGCGTTAAGGGCTCCTAGTAGGTCTACACCTATTAGGGAGGTTTTTAGTTTAGGACTTAGGGATTTAATAAGGCTATTAATTAGTATAGAGTTATTCCAGCCTATTTCTTTTACGTAACGGTTAAATTTGGAGAAGTATACTGGAAAGCTTTTTATTCCTTAAGTTATGTAGTTTATCTTTCTCTAAGCAGTAGCTTGGCAGTTTAGGTTACTATACATAGCTTTAAGAAGTATAATTAGGCTTAGTACTAAGTTTGGTTAAAGAGGTTTAATAAGGTCAGCTGCATCTCCTCCTTATTAACTTAAGGCATAATAGAGTTAGTTGGCTTTAGTTAGGTAGCAGTTAGCGTTACTAGTTAGCTTATTTTTAAGCCGGCTTAGGAATAATTAGAGTTCTTATTATTTACTAGTAAATATTGGGGGGTCTAGTGATTATTTAGATTATTATAGCGTAGTAGTTAGTTCTACTAGTGGGATAACTATTGCTGGTTTAGGGCTTGCGTTCCGCGTATTAGCTTCTAGTAATAGTAACCGGTCTTAAGGGCTTAGCGTGGGCGTCTTAAGGGTGCGGATTTCTTCTTAAAGGGCCTTAATTGTTTTCTGGTGCCGTGCTTCTTGTTTAGCTTGCTATTAAGCTATAGCAGCTTAGTTTTATGCGAGGGCGTCTATAAAGGACTTTTACATATCTACTAGTTATTCTTAAAGTGCGGATATAATGTTGGCGGCCATTATAGGGGCTTTAAGGTTATTCTATATTTTAAATAAAGCGGGGCGGAGTATAGGTTTTTAAGGTTTTAACGCAATATAGTATTACGGAGTAAGTATAAGTGGTAATAATATATAGCGAAGTAGATATTATTAAGCTATGTATATAAACTATATAATAAAGTTAAGACGTTACGTAAGGAAAGAAGGTAAGGAAATGGGAGGAAAGGGGTATATATTGTTAACTTAGTTACTTGGTTAATATATACACGGGGCGGAATAGGCTTTAGGTTATAGTCCTAGCGGAACTTGGCAGAATGTGGCGGAATATAGTAGAGGATGGCAAACTGCCGTAGATTGCCGTTACGTGATGGCAAATTGCCTTGGATTGCCGTTATATGTCTTGATTAACTGAGTTGTTAACATAGAGGCCAAGACGGTGGAAACAGGTGGACGTGTATAAGGTGTTATAGAGGTGTCCCATAACACTTCCTACTTAGTTAGTAATTAATTCTTCCTATTTAGGTATATACAGAGGTACTCTAACTCTTTCTTTACAAACGTACGAGCATTACCATTGTCTAAGTTACTGCGAGCATCGTTATTATCTAAGGAGTCACTACTAGGTTCTTCCTTCCTGCTCTTACTACCTAACTTCTTCTTATTAGGTTCCTAATATAGAACAAACTTCTTACCTATTCTTTCTTCCCATTTATAATATAGCTTCTTATTAGTAACAAAGCAGTTTTTAGGTTTGTGACGGGCGTTTAGCTTCTTGTAGTTCTTGTAGTACTTTCCCTTGCTCTTCTCCTTATCCTCCTTTGCCTTTTATTTACCCTTCTTATTAGGCTTCCCCCTATATAGTATACCTCCCTTAGCCTTCTTATCCTTATTTTATGCCTTATCTATAATGTCTTTAATTAATGCGGAGAGTGATAGTTAGGTTAATTCTTTTTAAGAATTTAATTACTATCATTTTACCTAGATAGGCTATGCGTTAGATAGGGCCATAATAAAGAGAATTAAATGCCATGATTTAGGTAGGGAAATATTAAGGTTCGCCAGCTTTTTAATAGCTTTCTTAAATGTAATAATAAAGTGCTTAAGATTAGGATAGTCGTTATACTTAATCTTCGTATATAATTTGATAGCATTATAGCTAAGAACTGCTCCGGTTCCCTTATACTAAGTCTATAGAGTTACCTACATCTTACATGCTAACTTGTATCCTACTAGCATCTATACAGGGGTACTCTTAACATTAAGCTTAATAATAATCTTTATGCTTAAGTCCCTAGCTTCCTATGTTAGCCATACTACTAGCTTTATCTTATCAGCTTTCTTATTAAACTTATCAACATATTTAGGTGCTTTTCCCTTTTTATAAATATAACGTCTTAATCCGTTCGCAACGGCAATATCCTCTATTACTTCTTTCCATGCAACATAGTTCTCCTCTCCCTTTAGCTTCATGCTATACTTCATGCTATTAGGCAGTAGGTTCTTGCTGCTACTGCTTTCACTTATCTTAAGTGCAGTAATTAGATATTAAGTTAATTAGGGACTTGCTGTATTCGTGTCGCGGTATCATAATTAAGATTATTCCAATTGGGTTTAATCGTCGTCTACTTCTTAAGTTATTGGTAGCTAGTGTGTGCTACTAGACGCGTCAGTTAATTAAGCTCTTAGTACGCGTTGTATCGATTATTGTCCAGATACAAGTTCTTCCTATTTCTATCCCTTTTCTGCCTGCTTCTTAGCTCTTGTTAATTGTCGAATAACTGATTTAACTTAGCGAGCTGAATAGGTTAGTGAGGTAGTGATCAATTCCGCGGACAGCGCGCGTCCTTTAATTATTTAACAACCACTATAAGGACAGCTCTCCACGCGTTATTTAAAAACGCTATATTAAAACCCTCTACAGGCGTAGCCGGGCTTATAACCTGTTAAAGCTAGTGTTCAACGAGGTGCAGCAGAGGTGTAAGGGAATCAAATGCGTATATTAAGATACATTGAGGAGATTATTGTTATTAATAATACTATTCTATAGGTGGATTTTGGTGGATTTTATACTCGCTTAGCTCACGTGACCAGTACACGTAACTACCCATAACTAGTCAGTCATAGACAACGACTGACAACTTATTAAGCGGCTAGAGTTCCATATATTCTACTAGGTCCTTAATTTAGAGGTAGAGGGTTTTATTATAATAACTTATACACAAGTAAAGAAGAGAATTAAAGAATTATGGGAATTAATAAAAGACATTATATAAAAAAAGCTTTAGTTAGCAATATTAAGTATTTATCTTTTAGTTAATATTTGGACCTCTCCTAATTAGCATCTTCTCCTTAGAGTCTGTGCCTACTTTATTAAGTAAAACTTAAAAGGACTCTCTAGAGCTCTCCTTGCTCTTTATATAGTACAATCTCATAGTAAAGAGGATTAGTTCTTAACTCTACTTCTTATACTAAAGGACTACGGGATTATATAAAAGCTTAGTGTAGTTGTCTTAGATAATACAGGAACAAATAATACTCTTTATTATATGATTAAAAAGTATATAAAAGAGGAGGAAGCTATTATATGGAAATCTTTATATAAACAAATCCGTTATAATAGCTATATTATTAATCTTGCTATTTAAGCCTTTCTTTTTAAGGTTAAAGTTAAGCAGATTAATTTATATGAAGCTAAAAATAAAGATGAAATTTTTTAAGATATAGGCGCCCTTGGAAAGCTTTATAATAATATTATATATATATGAAGCTCTCCTGGCCGTATAAGGGCTATTAAAGAGCTAACAGGAAAATAAATTCTACTTAATAATTGTACAAGATAGAATAATTAGTGTAAGATATTATAGGTTGCTATTTAACACGAGCCTATAATAGATTAATATACAAAGAAGTACAGCTTAGATAATAATTTTCTGAATCCTGTAGACTGGAAATAGCTTTATACAATAATAGGCTTTCTTTTTATCTTTAAAAAAGCAACTCTTATAACTTAAGGGCATAATGTAATAATCTTAGATGTACTTTTTTAAATGGACCTCCTTATGTACTACTTTAAAAACAGCTTAGTAAGGCATATATATTTAGAGGGAGTATATATAGGCTAATATTGTATAATAGGAAGATTATAAAGAAGATAAATTCTTCTGTAAGCGGATTAAGGCTAGTTAGGAGGTATTTAATAAATACTACCTAAAGTCTAATAAGTCTCCGCTATATGCTGCAGCAATTATTCTTTATCTATAATGTTGTACGGAGTATATTAAAGCAAATTGGAGTAAGAAGTGGTAAAAGCCAGCGTTTAATGCAGTAGAGCAACTTTAGAATAAGTATTAAAGTCAGTATTAAGGCCCCCAGCCTTTACTATAAGCATTAAGTACTATACTATACGAGAAGGCCTTATTTAAAGAAGATCTTAATCTATATAAGCAGCTTATTAAGAACCTTAATAAGTTTAATTGCCTAAAGAGCCAAGATAAGTATAAGAACTATATCGCCAAGAACCCACTTTATATTAAGGTTTCTCCTTTTAAATAGTGGTGTTAAAACAAGCAATATAAGCGTTAGCCACGACTCTTATTAATGGCTATTAATATTTTATTAATTCCAGCTATAAGTAATGACCTAAAGCGGCATCTTTAGATACAGTGCTTAAAGAACAGCGTTAATACATTTATTATTTGACTCTGCGTTATCTGCTATAAAATAGCTAATCTTTCCGTTAATCTTATACTCCTTAAAGAGGGCAATTAGGACAACTACTATGTTCTCGCCGCTATATTCACCAATAACCTCTTAAAGCCCTATAATATTATAGCGTCGTCTGCCAAATCTGTTAATATAGTGCGCTACTACTCTAAGGATTGTATAAGCGTTTGGCGACGTCCATAAGTTAAAGGATATTAATATTAGGCTCCACGCCGTCTTTATGTTATATATAGTATTCTTCTTCCACTAATTAAACGCGTAGATTACCCACTTCTAAATCGTATTACCGGCCTTCGGCAGCAAGCTTGCAAGCTTTAGGTATATATAGTAGAGGAGCTGGCGGAAATATATATTCTTAAACTAGAAGAAGGTGATATGGTAGTATACTAGCCAGCGGATTAGTAAGGCTTTAAACCCATTAAAAGCTTGCTAGTAATTAAGGGTGTAGGTGTCTGGAAAAGCCTTAATTATTAGCTGATTCGGATCCTTTAGAGGAGGCTATTTAATCTCGCCGGTATTCTTATTTATATTATGTTTGCTAGCAAGGTAATTAAGCGCCATAGATTGTCCCTTTATAACTCTTATAAGCTTTTACTAACGCTGTTCCTTTTTATATAGATAGTAGTAATAGAACTGCTCCTTGCCATTGCTGCCTTTTAGTATTATATCCTCCCCCTATATCCAGATTGGTGATGTTCGCTGCTTAGTAAATTTTAGCGGTTTTATTAGGCTTTGACAGTGAATATAGACCTTTCCTTAATAGCGAAACTCCTCTACCTTGCTTATAGAATTAATCGTGTTTAGATTAACATTCTTTGGCACAAGGATAATATTGTTAGAGGCGGAAGATACGCGTAGAGGGAAGAGACGCTGTTGTATTCTTGGCATAGCGAATAACACTAAGGAAGGGGTGGTGATAGAGCTTAGTAGAGGGAGGAACGGCCTTATTGAGGGCAACACTATAAGTAAAGCTGCAGTAGCAGCGGTGAGGGAGCAGCGATGATTGAGCGTCCTTAATTTGGTGGCTGATACTATATATAAGGAACAGGCAGTTATCGTTTACTCCCCTAATTGGCTATTTATCGTGCACCAACTATAGAGCGCCCAACCTCCCTCCTAATGAGGTATAAGCTATAGCGCGCCAGGAGCTCCATGAGCTTCAATCCACACCACGCCGGCGTTAATATGAAGCGATCCAGATCCAGATCCAGCTGGAGCGCCACAGCCAATCCAAATCGTCGCCAGTCCAAATAGATCACTGAGGCAGAGGAAGTAGGGAATATAGCAATAGCTAAGGAAGAATTCGACAGCGATTCAATCTACCCTGACCCTAAATATGCCATGCTTACAACGAGTATAGGTTCCCTTATAGAGCACGTTAGGTGCATGCTACGAGCCAAGCTGCGAACCGACCTAAACCTCCCCCTACTACCTCAAACGTGCCGATAGAGACTCTAGTTGCGAGAACTGCGAGTAGGCAAGATGGTGATTAAGTGGGCCGCTTAGATTAAGCGGGATGCTTAGATTAAGTGGGAAGCCTAGGTCAAGACCAGGTGCCGACAGAGACTCCAGTAGCGGGAACTACGAGTAGGCTAGATGGTGACTGAGTAGGCCGCTTAAACCGAGTGGGCCGCTCAGACAATTAAGTAGGAAGCCAAGGTTAAGATCAAGTAGGACGCTTAAATCTACAAGGTGATGCTAAGGGTGAGACGCCCTGTCGAACGGACAATTAGGTATGAGAACTCTGTCTATTAAAGAGGGCTCTAGAGCCTCTATATATACACCAGATAGGTGACAAATAGGTTGCAAATAGAATGACGACTACGTCGTTATTTGGTAATGGAAACAGGTATTTAGACATTTGATGAGACACTTAATGAGACATACGAGGAGACATACGAGGTAAGGAGTGGGGTATTGAGACATAGGGTTCTAGACTTGAAGCCAGTATCAAGATGGTGGTAAGGAAATCCAATCCAGTTTGACACACCCCCCTAGCTGCACAGAGCCTTCTAGGCTACTGTAAAAAGTCACGATGTCAATTTAGTATTAAGTTTAAGAAATCCCCTAAAGAGTTACCTTATCCAAATATTATCCTAATTAAATTAAATTAGATCCTTAATGTTAATAAGGTTTAATTATTAAATGAACGTCTTGTGCTTTTAATAAGGTAGAGCCTTTATTAAGCCGTCTGCTGTTATATCCGCGGTAGAGACCTATTTAATATTAATCCTTCCTTTATAAACTTTCTAGCGGAGCTAGTAGTAATAAATATTAATATATTAGAGCTTAGTGTTAAGCTTAGCGTCGCTTTTAGTAAGGAGTTGTATTATCTATATATTGTTATAGTAAATTACTTGCTTCTTATAGGTATTAAATCCAACTTCTTTAAAGAATCGCCACCACTAAATTAACTTAGTAGCTGTATGCGATAAAGCTAGGAGCTCTGCCTCCGTGCTTAATTTTATTACTAATTTTTGCTTAGTTAACTGCTAGTTAATTTGTTGAAAATACAAGGTCATAAGGTCACAGCGGAGGTGTCTTGAGGGTCTAATTGATGATAGAGATGACGCAGACGATGAATATTGATTGATTCGTGATGCAGTAGATGCGGTTGATGTCTATGTAGATTGCATGC
>Ga0307507_10003103_pt1 | contig 33094 bp, 17 predicted proteins | sample 7_EM_MG_FD_207223 | JGI IMG/M metagenome (GOLD analysis project Ga0307507, IMG submission 207223) | Populus trichocarpa ectomycorrhiza microbial communities from riparian zone in the Pacific Northwest, United States - 7_EM | ecosystem: Host-associated > Plants > Roots > Unclassified | place...
CTATTCCAAGAAGAATTTAAAGGCTTTACCATTAAGGACTTTAGAAAGATACGCTCTGTTACTAGAGTAAAGCTCCATACTTACCTACTCCAAAGAGGAGTATATGTCGCTATATACAGCAATAGATACCCACTTTATAAGGTTCTATATAATGTCCTTACAGAAGAGGAACCTTACGAATGGACAGATAAGGAAATCATAGGAGCTCTTAAGGAAGTTAGCCCTATAATTATAGTGGCACTATAAGAATAACTTAACTTGATATAAACAGCTCTAATATTAAATTAAGCTATAACCCTGTTAGTTATAACCTCTTTAGTTCCTATAACCCCCCCCTATAGCCCACTACCTTCCTATATGGTACCGACGCCTGTAAACCATTAACTACCTCCACTACCTCCAATGCCTGTAATTTAGCCTATAGCTATGGCTATAACACCTAGAACGTAAATACCTACCCCTACAACACCCCAACTAGCTATTGCATCTATACCCTAGCAAACTGCACTAACCGCTACCTAATAGTAAGCTGCACCTATCTCTACCTAGGATTAACTACTTACCCTCCTTACTTAACTCCTACAGACGCAGAATTAGCAATTATTGCTTACGGCAACTGCCTCTACCCTCCCTCTAGTAACCGCTCCTACCCTACCTAGTGCTCCTCCTGCCCAGTATCTTTACCCTAGTACTGCTAATACCGACCCTGCTATGCACCTGCCTATGTACAGCAAAGAGGTAGCTACTATTGCTAAGATCTACACGGACGACCAGAAGTATGATGGAGTGAGTGATAGCTTTAACTTTAAGTTGACTATCTTCTATAATATCTGTAAGAGAGCTGGTCTACCTCCTAAAGGCTATATAACTGTATTCCCAACTATGCTAAAGGGACTTGCTTAGGATTACTACTATAATAGCAGCCTTTTAACTAGATTATTTACTGAGGTATATAACCACATGTGTTACTTCTTTAAAGGACTAGAGTACTATTAGAGAAATCTTACTAAATGGAACGCCACTGACTTCCAAGGAATTATTAACGAGAACCCTAATAAGTAAATCTATTAGAGTTTCCAACTACTCCTTAATAAGCTTCTAAAATATTACTATAGATTACACCTAGAGTTTTATACAGACCTCTTCCTTATAAATAAGCTAGTTACCGCTTGCCAAGGAGTACCAGCATACTATATTGCCATTTCTAACCCTTTTAAAGACCTCTTCCAGTTAATTAGCAAGTTATAATCTTCTATAGTTGTATAGGAGAAGGAATACCCTTCCTAGGCCTTAATAAGACCGTCTTAAGGAGCCTACTTTACGGATTGTATATACCGCCGTGATATCCGTAATAACCGTAACCGAACCCGCTCCTATAGACAAAATACCGTTAGATCTATAAAGGCTAAGTGCTATATTTACTAAAAGGAGACCTGCTGCTTATGGAAATACATAGAGGAGGAGCGGAACCGTTCTAGAGATAAGTATAAAAGACGTTTTAACAATAACAAGGGCTATAACGGTAACTTTAAAGAACGCTTTAGACAATACACTATCTACTATAAAGGAGACGATAATAATAAGCGCAATAAGACTTTTAAAGCTCTTGTGCTAGACATAGACGCTAATAAAAATACTAATAATAACAACAGCGAGGAAGAATTAGAAGACCCTAACAGCTACTACCTTATATTATTTGGGACTCTTACTATAGATAAAGTAACCTCTATAAGTATAAAACTAGCCAATAAGGCTTGCGCTTACTTACTTACTGTAACCTCTATAGAACCTACTACGGAAACTAACCCGTTTAACTATAATATAACAACCGCCGCTTTACGCTATACTTCCACAGTATTTATGGGAATTATAATTGATACTAGTGTGTTAAAGAAGTTTATGGCTGGTTACGGATAATTCTAGGTACTATAGAACGCGGACTAATCCGTAAAACTTAATACCTTAACCAAAGGACAAGTTAACGTGCAGTTTAGTATTAAAATTGCTACCTCTATTAGAACTACGGATGTTGTTACCCCTATAGGCAAGATATAGTTTTATATTATCCATACAGATACCCCCTTCTTGCTCTGTTTAGTGGATATAAACAGACTCTAAATCTACTATAACAACCTTAGAAATGTTGTTATCACTTACACTAAAAAAGTGCTAGTAGTGTAACGGTTTAGCTACCCATTTCTCCTATAGAGCTTATTACTATAGTTATATTTATCTGAATTCTTTAACGCGAACCCCTGCTACTTAACAGATATAGAGCTATGGCGCCTATATCGCCAATTTAGATATCCCTTAGTTAAGAAATTATAAAAGCTACTCTACTATGCTGGCCATAAAACTAATAGAATGGCTATTAAGCAACTAACCAAGTTCTACCACTACTATTAGAAGTTTAGCAAATTACTAGGCAGATTCCGCTTTACCCTATAAAATAACGTTAATTTTAACTATAATAATATTATTAATATTATGTATATTAGCGGATTACCCCTTTTATATATTATTAATAAAGGAACGCAATTCTAAGCCGGTAGATAGCTATAAGACATCAGCGCCAAATATATATAGAACGTTCTATAGATGTGCTAGATTAATATCTACCTAGGGCCACTAGACCTAATTACCCACAACGCCAGAAAGAACTTTATTAGTAAGGAATTTAAGCAATACGCCACTATTATAGGAATTAGTATAAAGGGAGTACCGGTTAAAGCATATAACTTTATTAGAATGGTAGAGCGCTACTATAGTCTATTACGGCGAGCCTACCAGATTATTATAACTAAAATCCCTAATATTAATAAGGAGATGGGACTCTAAATGGCGTTTAAAGCAATTAATGATTTAGCTGGCCCTAAAGGACTAGTTCCTATACTTCTAGTCTTTAGAGCCTACCCCCAAATGGTTAAATCCGATGCACTATCCCCTACTGTTATACAACGCGCTGCCGCAATTAAAAAGGCTATGGCAGAGATATAGAAGCTATAAGCTGAACGACAGATTGCTAATGCGCTAAATATACGAAACGGACCTAATGCTAATGCGATTTATAATCTCCTACTAAACTCGCCCGTTTTGGTCTGGAGAGAAGGGAATACTAGCTAAAGCGGCTATTAGGACGGGCTATTTACCTTACTTACCATTAAGGGTGAAATATGCACTGTTAAGCTGTTTAGTAGACCTACAGCCTTCTAATCTACGGTTGTAAAACCCTACCTTTAAGCAACTAAATCGCAGGAGCAAATTATTAGACTAGAATTGCCACCTAAACCTCTACTTAGGTTAGCCCTTTCTAAGACTGTCTTAGAGAGACCTACTAAAGCTTAGTAACAACCCCCAAAATAAGGCAGAGGACGCCCTCGCAAATACCCTCTACTTACGGCCATAACTAATATCACTATCTACCTATAGGATGATAGTTAATTTAGTACCTAATTTAGCGCCTTCTAATAGAAGAAGCTTACTGGTCTACTTAAGAAGGGAGTTTTTAAAATTGTAAGACTTACGGATATACTATAAGGCGTACAACTATAAGAGGCCAGCCTAACCGGAACGTATAATTATCTAATTAACAGTGTCACAAGTAAGTAGAAGGTGAGTCAAAGGTAAGTTAAAGGTAGAATAAGTTTTACGTATTAAAGGACAAATGCTTCTAACTACTTCCATTTAGAGACTAATTGCTGGTTCTTCTCTAGAGGAGAACTAGCTTCCTATATAAACCTTCTAAGACACTAGTAAAACCTTTTACCCCTATTTATCTAACTATGTCTCTTCTGGAACATATATGGGACGTAGGTAGGACATTAATAAAACCTCCTACTATCTTATCTGATATATACCTCCTGGGGGATTCCGTTATAATTGCCTCCCCTTTAAGGGTTTTAGTCCTCCAAGACTTTGCCTCTTAATAATCTCTTATAGAGTTCCGGCTAAAACCACTAGGGAAATTCTTTAGTGGAAAGGTACTCTATAATGCGGCTTATTACCGGTTCTTTACTAGCGTAGAACCTTACTTTATCTTTTTATTCCTCCGCTCTTCTTCCACTATAGCTCTTATAGTGCCTTCATAATGGAACTTTAATAATGATAATGAAAATTAGATAGGATTCACCTTCCTTATTATAAGAATTTATTATAAGCTAATCTGGGGGTTGTTCTATATAACGCGTTAACTAGCCACCATCCCTATTCACCTAAAATAGGTCTTAATGATAATGTCTTAATATTAATTTCTTTTAGTTTATAAGCTGTCGTCTCTTACGCGTCTTTCTATTAATAATACCATTCGTCTTGCCTTTTAGCAGACTGTTTTTTATTATATCTTAGCTTTTAGCTTTTGCATCTTTAGCTATTCTTTCTTCTACTGCTCTATTCTCTTTTTATAACGTGTCTATGGGTAACAGGATCCCTATTTTATCTCCTTAATAATACTAACTTCCCATAGTGTTCTCTCGCAATGGTTTGTGATCGTACTGCGCGTCCCTAGACTGGCGGCGGCGTTATCCCTACTCCGTTGGCATCACAGACCACTTCTATTACTCCTACGGTGGTTTCTCTAAAGTGCTGCCGTTGTTACGTTTACGCGCTTATATTAGACCCGTCCTATACCTATAAAATACCACGCTCTGGCAAGAATAGATCTAAGTATTCCTACTATTACAGCCAGAAAAAGACCTGTGTTCTAGTATTTCCCATTCTATCCTATTCTAGACTTTACTAACTATATTAGATCCCCGCTATTTATACATATAAGGCTTACCGGCTCTAACGCGCTATTAGGGATTTCCGTCTGTATTAGAATAGTAATAAATAGGGATAAAAGGTGTCTTCTATTACTTATAGCCTTTTTAATTTAATAAGGGTTTCTACTACTGTAGAAATATAGCGATCTCGGACACATAGTGTTTAGGAGCGTATATATAAGTAGCTTATTTTTATAAATAATAACATTTGTATTCTTGCGCGGGCCTTTCTAGCTAGGTGAGTCTCTTTAGTAATACGTTTAGAAACTATGCTAACTCTTTAGTTATTAACTTTCTAATCCCAGCCTAGATGCCGATTTGGAGCCTAGGGATAACACTAAGAATAGTAACAAAGATAAACATTCTCCCCGCTAGTCCCCTAGTTATAGTGGTCCGTCTAGTTCTTGCCGCTCTAAGAAGAATATTAGTAAGAATGCTAATGCTTCCGGGGATAGGAGTGTTAATAATACTACTAACAATAACGTTAAGATGGAGGAGGAGGCTCCCGTTACTATTTTTAGTGTTTAAGTTGTTATCTTATTCTTTCTTTCTTTTTATAGGATAGCTTTATAGGGTGCCTCTCTAGTGCCTCTAGGATGCCCTAGTACTGGGAATTGACTTTATACTTTAGGGATGCCTCTATTCTTATTTTTGGTAATAGTCTGTGTGAAAGCAGCATACCGCTATAATCTCCGTATGTGATGAACGGGTGGTGTTTTTATGGGTGCTTTATAATTTCTTAAAATTTCTAAATTTTTACTCTGTGTCTTTTTGGTTCTCTTTGTATTATTAACTCTACTGCGTATCTATAGTGTTAGACTAGATACTCTCCTTTTATCCCTAGGGAATCCTTCTAAGTCCCTAGGGCCCCTTCTTCTGGTACTACTACTTATTCTTAAACAGCATCTTCTTTGGATAGCATCCCTAGTGGTTCTTATATAGATCCCTATAGCTTTCTCTTACAAGATTCTAGGATCCCTATTATAATAGCGAAACGTTCCCGTTTCTAATACCTATGCTCAACCTTATGGTTTTGATTTATAGGGTCTTCCCTATTGTCTTACCTATGGTATATCCGGAACCGTTGCTAAATCCTAATTTATAGTCTTTAGGAAAGTTTTAATTGCCATATCGTATTCTGGCTAAAGGTGCTCCTTAGGTTCCCAACTATTATACGCCTAGGAGTATCCTTCCCAATAAACTAAAAATTTGCGTTTTTTCTAACGCTATCTTTAATTAAGAATGTCTTCTATATTCTATTCTAGTTCCCTATTAATTTTGCTAGGTGGGGGTGGTTTTACACCGTCTCTTCTCTAGTATAACTCTAATAAGGAAACATGAAATATGGGATGTATTAAATATAATTTCAGCAATTCTAATTTATAGGCTTGATTTCCTTTAGTTTTCCTAACTATTTTAAAGGGTCCGAGCTACCTATAGTCCAGCTTCTTCTTAATACGTTTTGTCCAGATATTTTTTATAGATAGTAAGACTTCGTCTCCTATTTTAAATTCTTTAGGCATATATCCCTTATTATAGTACCTTTTTTGTGTAGCCTGGGCGTCTAGTAAGTGCTTTTCGAGTTTTTCTCTGCGAATTCTTATTTGCTTAATTCTCTTAGACGCCACTAGTGCCTCTCTTTTAGGAACGATATCCTTAACATTCTAGGGGTCATTTGCTTTTACCCCAAACAGTGCTTTATAAGGGGTCATTTTTATACTGCTGTAGATGCTTATATTATACACGTGTTACGCTAGAGCTAACCACAATAGCCAATTATCCTGTTAATAATTAATATAGTAGCGGAGGTAGTGTTCTAACAACGCATTTAGACGCTCTGTTTACCCATCTATTTATAGGTAAAAGGCAGTGCTTATCCTTTGCCATATTTTTAATAAGAGACAGAATAAAGACTAAAATACGCTGTTAAATATGGTACCTCTATCGGACATAATTCCCCTTGGCGTGCTAAATAGGAGCCACCGCTCTAAAAACAGGTCTACCAGTTCTACTACTGTGATCGTTATTAAAATAGTAAAGTACCCTAAAAACTTTGTATATCTATTAACAATTACTAGGATAGTATTAGCAACCTCTTCAGTTCTTATTTTAGTAGGGGGTAAGCCTATTATAAAATCTATTATTAATTCTAACATGGGTCCCTATGGAATAGGAAGCACTGATAACTCGCTATATAGGCAATACCTAGGTATCTGTACCCTTTAGTATATATTACATCTCAATACATAGTCCTTAACTTCTTTAGACATTCTATCCTAAAAGTATTTCCTTTAAACGGCCTCAAGGGTCCTATTAGCACCGTAGTGACCCCTAAGAGGGTCGTCGTGGAAGACCTTTAGAATTTTATCTCAAACCGTTTAGTTCTTTAGGATATATGCAGCACCCTTAAAGCGCAACAGACCCTTTTAGTCTTATTGCTATAGCTTCTTAGTAACTCTGGCCAAATTAGTCTCCACTATATCTTTCCACCTCTCCCCAGAAACGAAGGCGTCCCTTTATTATACTTAAAGAAGAAGATCCGGAAAGGTTTTATATAGATTACTTATTTCCGTTTCGCCCGCCGCCATTACGGACTCTAGGCGTGGCACAAGACATTTTAAACTATTAGTGCCAGCAGATTCTTCTACTATTATGCAGTATACTACACTGCGGATAGGCATCTCGCCTATCCCCTCTAGATCCGGAAACTTGCAGCTAGTACGCCATTGAGTTAAAGGTGCCGTGACACCCCTAGTATATCCCATAGAATTCTCGCTAATTCTAGAGTACGCCAACTTTATAATATCTACTTAGTCTATAACCTGGTCCGTAACCATATCCTACAGCTCCATTATTATAGTGCTTTGTAGCTGCATTACCGGGACCTCTGCCCTACCGCGGAATTCTATAGTTCTAGGGAAAGACTCTTCTTTCTTCCTAAGCAAATTTTGCAATGTAGGAATTATTTCCCCTGTGCTATCCTAGATTCTCCTAGTCTTATAATCTAGACGTCTTAATAACCTATTAGCGGGATTTGTCTTTCCTAGGCAGTACATAATTTTAAAGTTATACTGCAATAGTGCCTCTACCTATCTGGCTTGTTAACCGCTTAATACCTTTATAGTTATAAAGTATTCTAGGTTGTTGTGGTCTATAAGGACTTTAATAGGATAATTACTTCCTATATAATAATGTCGCCAGTGCTTTATTGCTATGACTATCACGAGCAGCTCCTAGTCGTGCGTTATGTAACGCTGCTTTATGGGGGTCATTTTCCTTAACCAAAACGCCACAGGATGCCATTCTCCGTCTTTTAATTAAGATATAATTGCCCCTAGGGTAAAGCCAGATGCATCCATTTTAAGGTATATACGTAGCTCCTAGCAGAAGTGTATTAGGATAGGCGCCAACATAAACAAATCCTTTAACTGGTCTATAGCCTGCTTAGCAGCTTCCCCAAATATAAAGGGTTCTAACTTCTTGCCATCCTTAGATCCCTTTAGCAGATTAGTAATTAGGAGCATTACTTATAAGTAATAAACAATAAACCTTTAGTAGAAGTTCGCCGTACCTATAAAAACCTGTACTTCCCTAAACGTTATAGGGTATGGCTATTCCCTAATAGCGTCTACCTAGCTTTTCTCTATTAACACTCCGTCGACGCTAATAATAAAGCCTAGAAAATTAATACTAGTAATATAGAACAAGCATTTTTTTAGGTTTATATAGAGCTTATATTCCCGTAGTCTTTCTAGTACTATTCGCATATAGTGCGTATATGCTTCGTAGTTACTAGAGTAGACTATAATGTTATTAAGATAGACTATATATATCATATCTAACAGGCCCAACAATGCCTTATTAATATAGGCCTGAAATATCGCCGGTGCGTTAGTAAGCCTAAATAGCATCACTAGGTACTTAAAGTGGCCATACTATATTTAGAACGCCGTTTTCTATTTATTACCGGCTTTAATCCGGATTTAATGGTATATATCTTTTAGATCCAATTTTATGAATATCTTTACGCCTAATAGCCTATCAATAAGCTCCCCTATTAAGGGTAGCAGGTAGCGATTCTTTACAGTAATCTTATTTAGCGCCCGATAGTTAATATAGAGGCGAAGGGTTTTGTCCTTCTTAGGTATAAATATAATTAGTGCCTCTGCCCGGCTTATAGAAGGCCAAATCTATCCTCTCTAAAGATTGTCCACTATATACTGACGTAATACTGCTAGCTTGTTTTCTGATAGGTTATATAGTGGTTTAAAAAAAGGTTCCTTATCTCCTATGTCTATCTCGTGCTCCACCAATATAGGGTTAGGCAAGGTGTGCGCAGCTTCCTTATCGGCAACATCCTTTAGGTCTATATATTTCTGTAGAATCTTTAGTTCCTTAACTACGTATAACTGGACATCTAAAAATAAATACTCCGCGTCCCCATTCTTGGTGTTAAAAGTGGCATATATAGCATACGCCCACCCTTCCTCTTATACATGGTTTAAGAAAGTCTTTTAATCTTTAACTATAATGCGCGGTTAAGACTTCTGGTATCGATATAAGGCTAAAGGCCAATTAATGTCTGGATTGACCTATTAAAGCTATAGATATCCCAAAACAAGGTTATACCCCTTAATTTCTGCGGCATAGAAGCGCATCTTCTGCGTATCCTATAGACTATCGCGGTCCTGGCTAGCCATGGAAAAAGTTTATTCCCTATAGTACGGAATCCAGTGGCCTCTAATACTTCGAATAGTGCGCACCTATAAGCCACTAAGGTCCAAATCTAATTCCTTTACTAGTAATTGAGAAATGAACCCTATGGTCGCGCCGCTATCTATAAAGCAGTCTTGCATTACCTATTCGTTATTAACTTAAATGGAGACAGGAACAACTATACGGTAGCTTACTCCCTCCTTCTCTTACTGGCCTAGTATGAGGGAGTAAAGATCTACTAGGCTCTCTCTTTTCCTAATTAAGTATCCTCTTGCTTCTTCTATCGGCAGAAGCGCTATATGTGGCCTTTCTTACCGCAGTTATAACAGCTGCGTAACTTTTGGTTCCACGGTTTCTGCCTATTATTATTTTAGGGTTAACTAGCGTTGCTCTAGGGTTGCGAAGCCTGCTTATATTGTCCTTCCGTAGAGTAGTTAGGTTAGGATCTACCCCTTTTATTAAAGCTAGGTCTAGTTCTACGCTCTTTATCATTAGCGTCTTGTTCCTTTTGCTTCCCTAGATAGTCTCTTTTAGCGTTCTTAATCCGAGTAGCTTTAGAGATAAGCTTTTCTTAAGAGGTAGGAATTTCCCCCTTCTCCTATATGGCCTGTCGAATCTTAGGTTATAACTTGGCAAGTAGCTAATAGAGTTATATAGCGTTATCCTATAAGTCCAAGTAGGGTATATTGTCTTCTAGCTCTTCTAAGTAGTTTATAAACTAGACTACACTCTAGCCTTCTCGCTATTTTGTATTATAGTATCGCTGGTTATAATCTATCCCTTAATTAGTAGGGTTTTAGACCTAATTAACTAACTAGGACTTAAGTTTACTGAATTTAAGGGGTGTAGTAAGTTTCTTCTTATAGCGTGTCCATGAACTCTTAACGGTGCTATATAGGAAGGTAGAAGCAATCAATGTCTAATTATACTTATTAGAGTAACGTTTTGGATCTAGCCGAAACTTGGTTTCGCATTAATGGATAAAACGATTGTAGTTCCTAAGACTATTACTATTATACTCATTAGGTTTCTTTATGCGGAATTTAGGTTTATCTAACGTTATAGTATAGTATGGCGTTGCCCCTCTAAGTCCGCTTTGTGTCTGGGGTGTCTGTGCTTCTCCTAATTGTTCTTGCAATTGTCCTTAGTAGTCTTAATATACTTATCTTAATTGTATCCCCAACTCCTTTGTCTTTTATAGGGTCTCGTGTAGCGACCGCTCTAATAACTCCCTAGCGGTGATCGTTCCTAAGGGTCTTAGAAGGTTAGATGGACTAGCCGTGGCTTCCTAGTCTACTCCTTTATAAGTAGAGGGAATGCGCTCCTCTGGAGAGACTCTCTGAGCCTCTTAAGGTGAGGGCGTTGCTTTGTGGGGTAAAGGAGTATGGCCCATTATTATTAATTAATAGCCGTACGTTCCTAACGGATTGTGAGCAATTAGAATTATAAGAGGCCAGCTTAACTGGAATATATGATTATCTAATTAACAGTGTTACAAGTAAGTAGAAGGTAAGTCAAAGGTAAGTCAAAGGTAGAATAAGTTTTACGTATTAAAGGACAAATGCTTCTAACCACTTCTATTTAAAGACTAATCACTGGTTCTTCTCTAGAGGAGAACCAGCTTCCTATATAACCCTTCTAAGACACTAGTAAAACCTTTCGCCCCTATCTGTCTAACTATGTCTCTTCTGGAACATACATGGGACGTAGGTAGGACATTGATAAAACCTCCTACTGTCTTATCTGATATGTACCTCCTGGGGGATTCCGTTACAACAACTCTTTAACTCGCAATTTGTTAACGAGATTAAGAATAAGGGAACTAATAAAGCCTTTAAGAAATCCTAACTAGTTATATAAGCTTATAATAACTTAAAAAAGGAACTGGTTCTTACCTAATTACTAACTATTTAACGAGTTAGCTAACAACTAATTCTCTATATTACTGCCATAAAGCTTCTATAGGCATGACTTTACCTCTAAGATATTTTACAGGCCTACGTATAATCAACCACTACACTAAATTAAGAGTTCTATATACGACCTCCACATAAGCTAATTAAGCAACTTGGGATTAACAAGGCCTCTATTCTAAAGGTTATAAAACCACTCTACGGAGTACCGGAAGCTGGTAACTACTAGTTTAAGATATATTACTTGTATTACATCTAATAGTTACACATGGACCAGTCTATATACGACCCCTACCTCCTACAGAGTAACAAACCCTTTGGTATTGTAGGCCTATAAACTAATAATACTCTATTCCTGGCAGATAAGACCTTTATAAACACAGAGCAAAACGAGCTGCATAAGGCCAAGTTTATGGCTAAGGAACGGGAATAACTTACCATTAATACGCCTATTAAGTTTAATAGTAGAGTTATTCAGCTACTAACTAATGGGAGCATTACGCTTACTTAGGAATAACAATACACAAACCTTAGTATAATTAGCACTAAGCTTGCCACAAGTATAGAATTAAGAGGAGCTATAAGAACCTTAACTCTAAAGGACCAGTACATCACTTAACGTGCTAGAGGTGCATATATCGCTTTAGTGTGCCAGCTAGAAGCCTTATTTGATTTATCCTTTACCGCCTAGGTAATTAACCCCAACAAAAAAGACGTAAAACAGTTAAATAAGCGTCTAAACTGGCAAATTAAGAACGCTAATAGAGGTCTTAAGTTTATTAAGTTAAATATTAAAACCCTATAGCTACTAGTATTTATGGACGCGTTATTTACTAATAACAAGAACCTTTTTTTACAGATTGGCTACGTCCTTGTACTAGCTAATGCTGCAAAGAAGGCCAATATCGTCTATTAGAGCTTAGTTAAGTGTAAAAGAGTTATTCAGAGTATACTAGCTTCTAAACTCTACGGCACGGCCTACGGCTTTAATATCGGCGTTGCGATTAAGTCTATAGTAGATAAGATCCTACAAATCAACCTTTTACTTATACTTTACACTAACTCTAAGTTCTTATATAACTATCTAGTACAACTCGGAACCACCTAAGAAAAACACCTGATAATTAATATAATGTGCCTCCAGCAAGCCTATAAACGGAGACAGATTACGGAGGTGAAATGGATTAATGGAGAGGCCAACCCTACTAACGCTATAATAAAGGGAAAACCCTATGCGGCTCTTTAATGGCTTATTAATATAAACCGAATTGACCTATAAGTTATAGGATGGGTTAAACAAATAAACTTAGATTTAGCTTAGCGTTAGGTAACTAATTATAACAGTATAGACTCTAAATTTAACCAACTAATTAGGATTTTCTATGCCTAGTATGGAAAATCGCTATTAGCTCGCTTACTACTAGCGCCTTGGCGGCCCTTGTAATATATTAACCTACTACCCCTAATAACTCTTCTTCTTCTTCTATTCCTTAGCGTAGTATCTCCGTAATACAGTATTTTATAGGCTTTGGTTTAGAGACATTTGTATAAGCCATAATATGGGTTATATAATTATGAACCTGTAAAAGGAGCGTGGAAGCTATTACGTATATACTATAAATAGTCTAGAAGTAAACTTAACTTTAGAGTATAGATTAGCCTTCTTTTTAGAGTTGCTCTAGTGTTAGAATGTTAGTTATGTAATGTGGTTATAAGACCATAAAGCGAGGCTAGCTAACCTAACCTTGGAGCAACCCCTTACTTCTAGACATTAATAACTACCAACTTTAACACCGCATACGTATCGCAATACAGTAATATTCGTGCACGTTGATAAAGCAAGTATACCGACACTTATATTTAAGATACTGAGCAGCTGGTACTTAGAGGCATATAGACTTACACCCTTATTTATACGTTCTACCGCGTCCTCATTTCTATAAGTAGTTGGTTTATTTTTTACTTATTATTTGGCTATTACTCTATCCTCTCCTTTTTTTACTAGCTATTCTATCTAGTTATTAATATTAATCCTTCTCTCCTCCATAATAATTATTCTAGAATTTGCTTTAGATCCTTGCTTATAAAATTAACTGAAAAAAAAAGCTAAACGCACTATTGTGGATTTAAGGCGTTAGTATTGGCCTAAGTACCATCGGACTTCTTAGTCTTTGCTATATATGGGTACCCTCTAGACTATAAAATCGCCCTTCTCTATTGTGCTCTTTCTAGGAATAATTAAAAACCGTGCTTATAATGGTATATTTATATCTAGTAACATTCTTAAAAGCCTGTTAAGTAGCCTAAACAAGGCCTAATGATAAATAACCTAATAAAGAGGCTAGTATAGGCCTGCAAAACCCCTTATATCTTAAGCTAATAATTAAGAAAAGGCAAAAAGCTGCTTTAAAGCGTAAGATACCTGCTAAGGGTTAGGTTTGTGCCGTTTTATTTAACTTATAGATAAACATACTTCTTCTTGCCATTCCCGTTGGCTTTATGGTTAATTATCTTTATATTAATAGCATCGCCATATTTATTGTTAACTTTATTACTATTATCCCACTTGCTGTAATAATTAGTTATATTACTAAAGAGATTGCGCTCCGCGCCGGTAATATATTAGGTAGTCTTTTAAACGTAACTCTTAGGTATGTTTCTCCGCTTCTTGTTTGTCCTAATATTATCTAATATTTGGCGCAGAAACGCTGTTGAATTGATTGTTTCTATTTTAGCCCTAACTAAGGGCCAGATTACTATTGTTAAAACTTTCTTAATTAGTAGTATGCTTTTAAACTTACTTCTTGTCCTTAGTATATGCTTCTTCTTTAAAGGCATTAACCAGATAGAATAATATTTTAATATAATAGTAGTAAATACTATAGCTAGTCTTCTAGCTCTGTCTGTTAGCAGTCTAATTATTTTAACTACCCTCCACTCTACGCTGTTAAGTAAGTTTAATGACAGCTTTAGACCTATAATAGATACTAACCTATATAGCCACAAGCCTTAATAGCTCTATACTTAATTGGGAGCTTTCCCGCGGAACAGCTGTTATCCTCCTAATTATATATGCTTGCTACCTTATATTTTAATTAAAGTTATATACTAAAATATGTAATGCTCTAAGCTAAAGGGCTCCTAAGCGTAAATCCTCCTAAATTAAGTAGGATTTAAATACAGAAAAGGAAGATGACGAGATTAAGGTGCCCAAATTAACAATCTGGGGTGTAATTATAACCCTTGGATTTTCTACTATGTTGGTCGCCTTCTGTTTTAAGTTTATAGTTAACAGTATTAGTAATATTACGGCAAGCGGCACTGTCTCTACTACTTTTGTTAATCTTATCCTACTCCTAATTGTTGGGAACGCTGCTGAGTATATAATAGTAGTTATAGTAGCTTGCAAGGATAAAATAAGCCTAGTAATTAATGTTGCTATTAGATCTAGCATATAAATCGCCCTTCTAGTTCTCCCCTTTATTGTTATACTTAGTTGGACTATAGGCCAGGACTGTATAATGCTTTTATTTAATACCTTTTTGATTACTGTTTTATTTATTACCGTACTTTTAGTAAACTATCTTATCTAAGATGGTAAATCTAATAAGTTTTCCTTTCTATATAGGTAATCTACTTTAACTAATACTAAAATAGACTGGCTTAAATGCGTTCTTATTATGGCAATCTATGCTATTATTGCAGTTGCCGGCTGGTTTTATCTAAAACAAGTTTTAGATCTTTTCTGTCCTACTTAGTTTAAGCCTTTAATTGCTATCTTACTCCTCTATTAGTGTCGACCAGTTTCCATTACCTAGAGCCAAATGGTATTTTTATAAGCTATATGTATAGCTTTCTAGCAAACCCTAGGCTGATCTTCTCGTATCTGTTAAGCCGTCTAGAATGGCTAGAATGTTGCTTTCTTTTGTCTTTTCTTAAAAAAAAAAAATCTTTAAGTCGTTGTAAAGTTTATAGAGGTCTTTATGCGCACTAGTATCCCTTGACCCGTTAGTAGAGAGAAGGCCTATACGCGAACACCAATGAGCACGGCCACTAAATCCTATTGATTTGATTGGTAGACTCTTATTAATAACCTACATGCCTAAGTTGATGGGTTAAGGTCGAATAAGCTGGGTAATTGTGCGAGCTAGTCCGCCTATAAACCACTTTATATACCTTCTCTGTATAATCCCTTCCTGGAGATACTAAGACTGCTACCTGGTCGCGTAGCTATAGATGGCAACTCGCATGGTTTGCTTACCTATATAAAAGTCGAATAGCTATGTAGAACTCGCCGCCGTATACCTACTCCTAATTTCACCCCTAAAGAGCCTGCCCCTCCTCGCCGTAGCTATGCAAGAGCACTTTTCCGCTAAAATCCACCTATAATAGCAAAATGTAAGTCGGATGGTTAGTCCTTGTAATAGGTAGCTCTCTAAAACTATTTAGGTGCACTTAAGTAACCACGATTATTATTACTTAAGATTCCGATGGCTAGATATAAAGAAGGACAGAGCTTAGGAGAGTAGATTGCTTAAGCCCTACCTATATAATATTAGATATATATTAGCCATTAATAATTAGGTCTTCTTAGCTAAGGGAATGTTTTAGATGGTTAAGATTGGTAATCTGTGTCTAAGATATAGGAATTAATTATTAAAGTAGTATAATTCTGTAAAAGAAATGAAACTTTAAGCGGTTTTAATCTTTTAAAGTCATTTCTTCTTAGGCTACTTCTATAATTTTGTTAAAGCAGCCTTATTATAACGTCGCTTAGAAGTTGTAAAGTCCTCGTCTATCTATCTGCATGTACCTCTGGATATAAGGGCTTTTCTAAAATGCTTGTAAGAACCCAAATTAATAATAATAGGGGTATTATCTTCGCTAACTATAATGTTGCTTAGATTAAGGTTATTATGTATATACCTAAGGGAGTAAAGATGCTTGACTCCTGATTTAATACTATCCATATATAGTCTTTTATTAAAGCCATGCGCGCCTTTCCTTAGTTAGTCTTTTAGTGTTTTTGAATATTAATTAAGGACGATACTGGTAATATAACGCCGGTAAACAATATAGCCGTGATATTGGATAATATTTCTGTAATGCGGCTTCCAAATAAGGGCTTTAAATGTCTTAGCTTCTTCTAAAAACAGCCTTGCTAGCAGGCCTAAGTTTACCTAGTTATTATAGATGTTTAGCTTGGGACGTTTAATATAAACATCTACCTCTGCTAGGATTGACGCAACTGTAATTTGTAATGGCACTTTAGGGTATATATCCTTATCTAGAACTTGTTTTAAGGCCTTCTTAAGATCTTGGGAGCTTAAATATATCCCTCTAATTAGCGCTCTACTAAAGTAGATATAGTCTTGGTTACTAATGAAGGTAAAGACCGAGCGCTTAAAAACACTAGTTTCCGAATTGGATATACCGTAGAGGCTATGCAAATCTCTAATAGAATTAACTTATGGCCCTTTGTTAGGTCTATTTATTGTCTATAATGCCTGAAGTGTTCCCTTGTTAGTTAATAAGGAGGGTATATCTCTGGTAGCTAAAGGTAATAAAGGCGAGTGTAGGAGAGCATTGGTTAAGGGTAGAAATACAACACTAGGAGTAAAGGATGGAGAATAGAGGAAGGATGTATAATAGAGGCGCGTTAGAGGCTAGCAGGTAGAAAAGACGTAGCTTAGTAGACTGAGGTTTATCTAAGACTACTAACTGCTTTAAAGGAAAAGTTCTATCCTATACTAGTTAAGAAGACGCTAGTATATTTTAACTAGGTTAAAGAGGGTAGGCTAACAAAGGCTAATTCTAAAACATCTAGATTAGAAAGCGACGAGTCTTTTTATTTGATTTAATTTGGTTTTATTCTTACGCCATAGGGTGCCAAGAAGGGCTATAGGCTTACTAAGCTAATCTAATCTAATTGGAATAACTCTACGTTTTATAATAAGTCTTTTCTTTATAGAGGACCAAATGAGTTACGGCTGGCTGACTTATCACTACTAAGTATACAAAGGTGGAGAACTTATAAGCTTACTGTAAGTGAGTCTCTTAACTTCAATCTAATATGCAAAAACTTGTCTATACACGTAAACGATAATAAGATATTCTTGATATAGAAGCAACTAGATAGAAATAAAACACCAAGCTAAGGAAATCCTAATTAATGCCCTAACTCTTAATGCCAAAAGACAAGAATATAATTGCAAAAATCTTCCTTATAAGAAATTTCTTATACCTTAGACCTCTTAGGATCTCTATCTACGGTGGGATCCACCTTTCTCTTACGTACTTTTCTCCTTAATATCTCTTCTAATAAATCCTCTAATGCCTTTCCTAGTTGATCTCCTTGCTTGTACGGTTTGCTTCTCTTGGCTATCTTTATTATAACATCTTTAAGTGGTTTATATATCTTAGCATAACAGCGAAAGAGATGGGGATTCTCAGCATAGTATAATACAAGTCTATTTGGTGGTATGTCCACGGCTAAAACCTAGGTAAGATACCAGCATATTACTGTAATAGGGCCGAACGTAGATACGAATAATTTATAACTAGGGCTTTGGAGATGTCTTAAGTCCTTTATTATAAAACAAGAAGGCAACTATGAGATAAGATACTTTAGTTATTTACGCGAAATTATGGCATCGGAAATTGTTAATATTTTAGATAGGGGAGATGCAACTCTAAGAAACGTTGTAAGATTAGCTAAGCTATTCCCTGCTTACTTATTAGTATTGCTAAATAAATATAGGTGTTTTATAAACATACCTAGAGGTACTGGCAAACCTTTAATATAAACCTCTTTTGGTTAAGGTGAGTCTGTTTTAGCCTCGCTATGGCTCTCTATTGGCTTAGGTAAGACTATCTTAGTTTTGCTGCGGCCTTCAAGGCTCTTAAGGTAATTGGCGTATATTTCCGTATCTTCTTATATATCACCCTCTATATTGTTATTAATTTTATAAGAGTTGACCTTATTAGGTGTTTAAGTAGGCGTATAAGGTATCTGTTTCTGCATAGGGTCGGAAAGCTGCAATTATTTCTTCTCCCTATTGGTAGATGCTATGTCTTTATTATTAATGCGATTCTGGGATAATTTAAGGTTTCTAGTAAGTTAATGAATAGGTATGTTATCTTTGGGGCGATAGTATATTGTAAGGTTTTTATAAGTACCGATTAAGGACCTATAGGTTATATTAGCAACGTATCTAAGCTTAGTTAAGGTAACATATATAATGTCTGGTATTCTTATAAAGATGGTAAGGGATATATGGTTAAGAGGTTAGATTTAAAGGTGAGTTAAATTAATTGTATATAAGAGCTAGGAGCACGACGTTTATATTCTATTTCTCTCTTAGGGCGGAGTTAGGATAAAAGGTAGAAAGGAAAGGCGGAGTATACTAGCCGCTCTTTTCCACTTTATGCGGTGTTTGTAGTATAATATTTAGTGGCTGTAATTACTCTCAGCTTACGTATTATCTGTGCCCGAGACTATAGGTGCCTAAAGTGATCTATAAGTAAAGCATTAAGTGAGGCATTGTTGGGGGTAGCTATTAGCTAAGCTGTTGCTGAATTTAAACGGCTAACGATTCCTAATAGACGCCGTATGCCTTAGCAGGGTTTAGAGGCGTTTGTATAAAGTTGTAAACTAGAACTGGAAGTTAACAATAACCCCTAATAACGCCTCTCCTAGTAGGAATAGTATTATATAATCCACTTTTAACGCCTATCCTTTACGGGGCAAGATACTGCCTAAGTAGTACACTTATCCTAGCCAGTTAATCTTATATATTAACCCCCTATCTGTGGTAAAGGAGCTATTGGTGCCTGTGGGGTGGTTTAATTGGCATTATAGCTAAGCCCTTTATAAGCGCTCTGCCTTATATGGGTGGTAATTAACTCCTGTTAATCTGCCTTATGTTAGGGGAGATCTTTTACTTAAGGCGCTAAGCAGCCGGTACTTAGAGGTTTATAAATATATTTTATATCCCAATAACATTAACTAAAACTCCTTAAGTAGTATCCCGCAACTATTAAGTACCTATAAGTGTACTATCCCTAAATTGCTAGCTACTAAGTGGGTATTTATGGATAGAGAACCCGACTTTAGAGATAATGATAGTAATATAAAGGCGTGGACTAGTTGCGAAAGTGACTTTAGTAATAAGGATTAAGAATGGGACGTAGAGACATTGTACGGCGGAGAAAATGGTTTTAGTACTAAAGATCAAGAAATAGGGGCAGGTAGTAATAGAGAGGTATTAAGCGATAAGGCCATATAGGCGACGGTTAAATACGGCGGCCTTAACTTTATAGTCTTAAATTTATAAGTAAAGGATAAAAATGTAAAGAAGAGTTCTAATGAAAGCTGGTAAAAGGGTTAAAACTTTGGCCTTTTTTTGTTTAGCCTATCGCGAAATAAAACAATATTTTACTATTCTCACTAGAGTCTTCGCCTGCTTGACTTATAGCGAGCTATAAAGTATTTGCAATAATCTATGCTTTTACTTAGATGAATTTATTTACTACCTTAAAAGCAATAATAGAAGCTAAATCTATGCTAATAACCCAGAATTTTTTGAAATTCTTATAGACCTAGGATGTATACTATATTAGCAACTATTAGTCGTGTTTAAGACTATGGTACTTATAGATTTATATCTTAAGGATATAAACATGTTTTTTTATAGTGTTTTCTTTTTATTTAAATTATTTCTCTGCTTATAGTATATAGTGGTTGTTTATCTATTCTGGTATAGTGGGGAGGGGTAGTTAGGTTATGTAAGGGGGCTTGGACTTGTGGCTACGCTTATAGGGCTGTTTACGTATATATGTGTGTGTGTATTTAATGACTACCTGCGGCTTGTTTAGCTATAAGTCTAGGGCTTTCCCTACCTTGCCTTAACTTCTATATATTCCTTATGGTCTAACTATGTACTTATTAGGTAGTCCTCCTCCTTATACTATTTCTTCTTCCGCCTACTCTGTCTTATGACTTCTACCTACGTTGTTCTTTTGCCACCCTATATAGTATCCTATTTTCTTAAGCTAAAACCTAAACTCCTTTACGCCCTCCCCTATTAGGTATAACCCTGGGTTATTTTTATTGCATTTTGGTACCTTTTCTATTAGGTCTCTATAGTCCTACTTTTTGTATTTTAGGAAGTGTCCCCTTTCCTAGGGTTCTCCGCACTAATATAGCAGCTCTCCTCTTCCGATTTTCCTCCTAAATAAGCTTATTATGCCTACCCCCGTCCTTTTAGTTAGGATATGCTTGACTACTTTTAGGTCTCCTCTTAGTTTAAGTAGCCTTCTGTTTCCTTTGGCTATCTCTTTATAGTCTGCTAGGGGTTTCCCCCCCTATTGTTCTCCTGTCCTCTTCTTCTTTCTTCTTTTATACTCCTCTCTCAGCTATCTATTAGTCGCGTTCTTGTGCTTATGTCTTACTAGCAGTTCCTCCCTTTTTATATGCGTGTACTTAGAGCATCTATCTAGCAAGAAGAACTTATTCCTGAGTTGGTATAGCCCCCTTAGGGCTGCCGCTTCCTTCCTTAAAGTCCTTAGTCCGTTAATCCTGGTAAGTTCCCTTATAATATCTTTGTTGTCTATATAGATCCTTATAACGAAATTTTTGTTTTCCCCCGCCCTGTTCTTGGCTGCCTCTCTAGCTGCTTCCCTTATTGCTCTTAGCCCCGCGTTAACTGTAGTGCTTCGCTCCCCCGTCTCCACCTTTCCCTGCCTAAGGATCTGTAATATTTGGTTCCTGATCTAATACCTAGCCTCCTTGTTACTCCTACTAGTTGTTATAAATACCTATTTAGTGTTTGGCTGGTTTCTTAAGAAGGGCTTCTTATGTTCTTCTTCTGTGATCCTTTCCACTTTGGTTACCGTCTTTATCTTCTATACCTATAGTTCTTCTCCTCTGTCTCTAACTACGTACTATCTTAGTCTGTTTACCCTAGCCTTGGAGTTCTTCTTTGGCTATATCACTGGGTGTCCTTTCTCTAGACTGTTTAGTCTTAGGGACGCTCTGTCTCTTAGGTTCTCTAGGATATCTTCCATGTTTAGAATACCTGTCTCCTAGTCTATGACCTGGTTCCTAGTTCCTTGGTGTGCTCCTATTACGTACCTTTTATACGCTATAAGTGGTCTCTTAAGGATGCTTACTAGCCCCTGTTGCCTCTTTATCTTAAGGTTCCCCTTTTTATCTTCTTTCCCTCTCCACTATACCTCTAACCTATATGTTAGGGTTGGTACGAGGACCGTTTTGATTAGCTTAAGGGTTACTTCTGTGCGTAGTCCTATGTCCTAGGTAAGTTTTTTAATTATCTTTATAATTCCCCACCCTTGGGCTGCTCTTGCTATGACGTGTTTTTTGAAGCTTAGTTTGTTGTTAATGTATACGCCTAGGTACTTAACCTGCTCTTTTATTTCTACTGTGTGTCCCCTAATTACCACCTATTTAGTTAGTATCTTCCTACCTCTTTTTATAAATATTATCGCCTCCGTCTTAGAGGGTTTAATTTCTAGGCCGAGGTCTCTTAGCTCCCTAGCGAGTTAGTTTACCTCTCTACCCGCTTTCTCTAGGGCTTCTTCTACCAATAACCCTTTGGCTATTACTAATATGTTATTTATATACGCGTACCTATTCTTCTTGTCCTTAACCGCCGGGCTAAGTAGTAGGCTAAAGATAACCGGTGACGTAGGGGACCCCTATAGTAGTTTATCGTCTATCTTAAAAGGGTTTCCCTAAGTTTCCCCCCTTCTTAGGTATATCTCTCTGTCGCTTATAAAGTCTATAGTCCACTTTATAATGTTTTCTAGTACTCCTTTGTCCCTTAGGACTTTGTATATATAGTCTTTCCTTACCGCATTAAACGCCCCTTTTATATCTATAAGCACTACTACTTTCTAGCTATCTATATCTTTATCTTTCTTTACTTCCGCCAGCATTCTTAGAATAATGTTAGTCGTAGACCTTCCTGGTATGCCTCCGGCCTACCCTTACCTAAACTAGCCTTCTACTAGCCTTGTAGTTCTAAGCCACCCCACTACAGCTCTTTTAACCCCTTTGCTAACTATTGATAGTAGTGACACCGGTCTTTACCCCTTTACTATACTTATGTCCTTGCCTTGCTTGGGAATAAGTATAAGTTCTACCTCTTTTATGCTGGCTCTTTCTACGCGTAGGTCTTTGTTTACTAGTCTAGTAACTTTCCCCTAGTCTAGTTTAAGTATCTCTAGCACCTTTATTATGATCTTGTCCTTCTTAGGTGCTCTTAACGCTATATTAACTATAGCCTTCTTTACCTACTCTTTAGTTAGGTCCTCCTACTTGCACTTTTTTTTGCTTTTAGCGGACCTTGTGCTTATATTGGCTTCGTCCTCCTCTTTGTCTGGTTTCTTAGGTTTAAGTAGGGCTTCTGTAATTACCGTTACTTATTCTTTCTCGCTCTTATTCTTATAACCCTATAGCGCTTTAATTTCCGCGCTCGGCAGTGGCACTCTCTATTTTGTAATTTTGTATACGTCCCTGTCTAACACTGCGCTCTATACCGCCTTGTTCCAGAACTTAGACTTTGTTTTACGTACTTTTCCTCTTAGTATTCTCCTTTTCTTTTTCCTTTCTATGCCTTCTTTTTTAATTTATTGCACTTCTTTTACCGCTTTTATAAGTTCCTTATTCTACTACGGGTTTTCTTTTACTATAGTTCTGGTTTCCCTAGAGTTTTCTTTTATCTTTACTTCTAACTCGTCCTTCCATTTTCTTAGGTTTCTTCCTCCCTGTTTCTAGTTCTCTTTGCACTTTTTTAGGTTAAGCTTGCTCCTCTTTCTTTCTCTATTTACCTCTCCTCTTATCTCTACCTATGCCTATAGCGTTTAGTAGTTAGAGCCTAAGTGGATCTCGTCGACCCCCCCTATGGCTCCTTGTGCGTTACTAAATATTAGGTCTAGTATTGCTCCTCCCCTTATAGGGACTTCTAGGTCGTTAACTAGTTATATGCCCTCCGCCTACTAGTCTAGCGTTAGTCCGTAATAGCTTCCCCCGTTTTAGTTCCACGTAAACGCCCTATTAAAGTCTCCTATTATAATCTTATTTTTCTTTCCCTATATTTTAATAATCGCCCTAACCGTCTCGCTCTCTGTCTTTTCTTTTAGTGGTAAGTATACATTATATATGTCTATCCCTTCCACTAATACTCCCGTTACACATCTTAACCTCTTTAGTAGTGCTCTTATTTTTAGCCTGCTCTTTATATATATAAGCGAGCGTGGTTTTTCTACTGTCTAGTTTTCTAACGGGCTGAACAACGTATATCCCTCTAGTAAGATTATGGACTTGCTTTCCTTATAGAGAATGGTTGGTTCCTGTACTAGGATAATATCTGCATTTCTTTTTACTGCCTATACTAGTAGCGCTGCGTGGCACGCTCTGGACTCTGTAATATTATTATAGATAATATTTAGACCTATACTGGCTAGGCTCTTTCTTTTCCTTTACCTGCCTTTGCCTACGTTTTGGTTGTTTCCTTGCTTTTATTCTTGTTGGCCTCTTCAATTTCTCTAGCCTTCCTCTTAATTTCCTCCCTCGTTTATTTCCTTCTGGCGTTTACTACCCACTTGTTAGGGTAGCATTACTGTCCTTTTTATTTTTTAGGTCTTAGCGGGCACCTTAAATCTATGCTCTTGTGTCCTTCGTAATACACTCTGTATCTCGTCTATTCCTCGCACCTGCCGTATAAGGCTCTTCCGCAATTTTTGCACTTTGCTTCCCTATGTGGAACATGTGGCAGTTCCTGCACTATCTAGGCGTGGTTTTCTTAGCCACCCTTAGGGCCCCTATTCTGTCTCTAAATAGTGCCACATAGTTCCCAATTCCTTAATCTTCCCTAATAAACACTATTACGTTGCACTTCTCCGGGTTATTTGCTAATAGGATTACTAGGATCTTCTTAGCCTCTCTGTTCTATTGTTTCTTTAGGTCTCTCCTAATATCTACCTTACTAACTGTTGCCGTGTTCCCCTTAATCCGGCGTATTCTTATAACGCCCTAGAAGATAAACTTCTCTTATCTTTTACTAGTCTCTATCTTTTCCGCTCTAATATATATCGCTATCTCTTTTTTGGCTATAATCGTGTCTACGTCGTGCTTGCTTCTTATAACTATCGCCACTGCCTTTCTGGTCTGCGTTACCTAGGCTAGTCCTTTTTTTTTCTTCGGCGTTAGGCACTCCCTAATAGCGCGTTCTGTTGCTATCTTGTCTGGTTGTTCCCTGCTAAACCTTAGGAAGACCCTAAGGTCTTGTTTGTAGCTGTTCTTTACTATTATAGTTTTGGCCGCCTTATTTACTTCCTCCTGTGTCTTTAGTTAGAAGCCTTTCTTTAGGACCATGGTCTACAACGTTGTTATTGTTTTATCTAGCACCATATTTCTAGTATTTGTTTTTTTTAGTGCTGTATTTCTAGCGTTTGTCTTGTTTTCCTTAGTGGGGGCCTTTTTTCCTATCTCTACTGTCTTTTCTTTTTGTAGCTTGTTCCTTTTAGTCTATGCTCCTACCCTCTATACCTAATTGATTATGTTGGTAACTAATCCGTATACCTGCTTTATAATTTTACCCAGTCTTAGCTATGTAAGCCTTTCCATATTATTAAAATCTTTCACCAATTATTTAGCGTATGTTTTTAATACTGCCTTGTTTCTTATCCTTATGCGGTCTTTTTTCTCTTGTATAGCTAAAAGTAACTTTAGGAGGTTAGATGTTTGTTTAGGTTTTTTGGTGTAATGCTAGCGATTTTGGGGTCCCGTCCCCTAATCTTTGTTATTTAGAGTGCTCTCTAAGTTCTGGTTCTTAGGAGTAACCACCACTTCCTCTTTTATAGTCTCCATAGCTTGTATTATAATGTCTTCCATATCCTTTATGCTCCTCTCCTTGTACTATTCCTCTATTCCTACCTTAGGGTATAGGGATTGTTCTACGGTGTCTTTGTTAAAAACCAGCCTAGATACTAGCTCTATTTGTACTAATCGTGACCTTGAAGGGGTTGGTCTGGGGGGTTCGTCCCTTAGGATTCTTTATTTGGGCGTCTTTGGTTGGCTTGCCTCTACCACCTTGTCGGCCTAGGTTCTGTGGAAACTGCACCCTCCTCTATATAAGAAGCTGTCGCACTTATTAATAAGGACGCAGTTTTTTTCTCCTATCTCTGTGCAATATCTGCATCTATCTTTTAACTTTCTGAAGAAAGTTTAATTTTTGCTGCATCTAGCACCTCCTAGGTAGCCCTACTCGCACTTATATGGCCACCCTATTATGTCCTCTATAATTCTTATTTTTTTTCTTTTAGGTATTCTTTTATTTATATGGGAACTTCTCTAAGTATATATAAGGGGGCTTTAAGTTGTTGTAAAGTCTATGTATATAGGAACTTCTTTAATGTTTCTAGATCTGGGACTTATATATTTCCTTTTTTTATAGTTCTGGTATTTTCCTAATATTTGCTTCTTATTTATATACTACGCGTTAATAGAGGGCACTAGGTTAGATTACCCTGCTCACACAATTACTCTGCTTGTACGATTACTCTACTTATACAATTGCCTAGCTCGCACGATTACCTAGCTTGTACGATTACCTAGCTCGCACGATTACCCAGCTCGCACGATTACCTAGCTTGTACGATTACCTAGCTCGCACAATTACCCAGTTTGCACGATCGCCTAGCTTGCACGATTATGTAGCTTATAGGATTGCCCAGCTCCTATAAGCACTATGCTTGCACGGTTACCTAGCTTATACGATTACCTAGCTTATACGATTGGCCAGCTCCTATGAGTATCTAGCTCGCACAATTACCCAGTTCGCATAATTGCCCGGCTTGCACGATTACCTAGCTCCTACGAGCACTATACTCACACGATTACCTAGCTCGTAGGATTGGTCAGTTCCTATAAGTATCTAGCTCGCACGATTAAAGCCGAAGTTATTAAACCTATTAATACCTAATTTACACGCTAGGCATTAATTAGAGGGTGCTAGGTTAGATTACCCTACTTATACAATTACCTACCTTATAGGATCCCCTAGCTCCTACGAGCCCCTAGCTTCTATAACCTCCTAGCTTATAGGACCGAAGCTATAGCTATTAAATCTATTAAGATCCTGGCTGTATGTTTAGAGGGCGCTACGCCTAACTACTTAGCTCGCTCTTTTTATAGAATCCCTTAATTAATCAATGGTACCTAAAGGAAATCATTATGGAGGAAGTAAAGAATGATAGTTAGAGTAGTGGAACATGGACATAGGAGCATTTATAAGCGCGCATTAAATTTATCCTCTGATAGCTAGTACTATTTAATTTTAATCTAACAAACTGCGTTAAATATATAGTACTTTTCGACTCTAAGACTGAAGATAAACCATAACTAGATCCTTATCGCTACTACCCCTTTTATTTACAGCTCCCGGTATTAGTATTATAGCTACCTTTCCTAATAAAACTTATATTCGCACTTAGAATAATAAAGGTGTGTATATTTATAAACTTCAACAGGTCCTTTAACAGGTCTATATCTAGCTCGATATTAACACTCTCTTACTATTAGCAGTGCTATATAAATATGAGCAGGTACGCTTATACAGTACCAAGTTTTTATATCCGATATATCTAACTCTTTATACGGTATGCCTATAACGCACTAAGTTGTTATATCCGACTCTATATTTGGCTCTTTTTCTATTTCCACCGGATATTCCTTATAGGGTTCGTGTTTATATATATACGTTATTCCATGTTTTAGCGGACCATCTCCGCAGTAACACTAGTAGCGGTTATAATAAGCTTAATAACTGAAATGGCCAGACTTATATAATACTAGACTAGATAGCTGGATATAGGAGGCTGGGAGTGGCTGGCCTCTACAACTTCTATTAGGTGAAACCTGTATAGCCTATATTAGCACTACTAAAATAGTAATAGTGGTTGAGGCCTATATAGGTCTATACTATATGCACATTAAATGCTTATAATTAGGACACCTTGCTCTAAGTCTATATTCTTTACAATAGTGCTGTACCTTCTATTAGACCATTTAATATTATTATAGAAGGATATATACGCAAACCTAACGTATCTGCGGTAACTAAAATTGTTATTATAGGGCCTGTGGGATTATTTAATAGCAAAACTTACGATGCGTGGTTTATAACTCTTAGATTTAATAAGTGTGTTTTCTCCCTGGTTAGATCTAGTACTAAGATTAAGCTTTTCGAGTTGCTTTAATAGTTGCGTGTGTTTTTCTATGCTGGATATTCCTTACTGGGATTAAGAATAGGAAGGTTAAAAGTCTGGAATTTATAGGTGGACATGCGGGGCAGCCTGAAAGGCAGAAGTCTCGGCATATTATATAAACTTTTATATTTGGCAGGCCGTATATTATTTATAGCTACTGACGCAGAGATCTGTAAGGCGTACTATGCTTGCTGCAAGGCATACTAGCTATCTATAAGGCGTATATGCTATCTGCAAAGCGTATATGCTAGCTTTTAACCCTCTCTATTCCGTCCATATTATCCGCCGCTATCTATATTTTGTAGTATAATCCACGTCGGTTAAGTAACTCAGTATGACTTCCCCTTTCTTTTATTTCTCCTTTTTTTAAGAAAATAATTTTATTAGCACCCTTAATTGTACTAAGACAATAAGCAATAGTTAAAATTGTTTAACCTTTCCCCTAACTTTTAAGCGATTTGCGAATTAATTTCTCTGTTATATTATCTATAGCAGATGTAGCTTCGTTAAGAAGCAAAATCTTTGGATTTTTAAGAAAGGCCCTTGCAATGAAAACGCATTAACGCTTACCGCCTAAGAGTTTAATACCTCCTTCCCTAACCACTGTGTTATATCTAGCATTGTAATATATAATCCATTTATATATAGAAGCGGCTTTACAGCTTTCTATAATTTTAATATTATTAGCATGGAGCCCGTATGATGCAATTTCCCTAATTAACTTGTTTGGTATTTTAAGGTTTTGGGGTATAACTATAATATTTTCTCACAGACTTCTTAGTATAACGTTGCTGATATTTTGGCCGTTGATTTTAATACTCTCTTCGCTAGGGTTAATGAACCGCTTTAGGAGATTAAGAAGTGTAGACTTGCCGCTCCCAGTTAGTTTAATAAGCGTAATAGTCTTTCCGCCCTTAACTGTGAAACTAATCTTCTTTACTGCTGGCTCGTCGGCGTAAGAAAATAAGATATTGTTAAATTTAACGCGGCCGGCAGTAACCTTAAGGTGTGTTACTCCTTCTTTGTTAATAATAGATGGCTTAGTTTAAAGAAGTTTGGAAAAGCGTTCTCCTGCACTAAGGCAGCCTATTAGCATATTGTATATTTATATAAGATAGCCTATAAATGCAAATGTGTTTTGCTAGGAACTAATTAAAATAAATAAGCTGCCTATACTTATGGTATCCTGTATAAGGCGAATAAGTAAGACTAGTACTAAGATTGCTAGGCTGATTGCTTTTAATCCCTCCCCAGACAGACTAGTAAAAAGTTATAAACACTTTATCTGTAATCCTAGTTTGTTGCTATCTATTAATATAGAGGAATATCCGCGCCACTCCTAATCTTAACAATTAACTGTTTTTACTAGATCCTAGTATATAACTATATCGTACTTAATCTGGCCCTCCTTATACCTATTCGTGCTATAGTTCTAATGCATTTAAAAAAGCCTAGGGTTTTTAACGAGCTTAGTCCAGATATAAATAACGATTACGTCTATTATAATAAGTCCTATATATACATTAATAAAGTGCGAAAAATAAACCATAAAGGTAATAATATTAATTGCAGAAGGTATTAAATCGAGGATTAGACTCTCCGCAAGATAGATATATTGTTCTCCTAAGACTACAACCTCCAAGACTTCCCTAGAGCTGTTATTACTATAGAAGTCCAATAAGAGTGTTATAACGTATCTTAAGGCGTACTCTTTTAGGTTATGTATTAAACATTCTATAACGTGCCCCTTTATGTATAAGTTAAACCGGTTTGGAATAAAGGTAAGTAGTGCTATTACCTATAAGATAAATTCTTAAATAGGAATGAAACCTTTAGCGGTTAGTTAATGCCACTTAAAAAGGACAAGAATACAGACCAGATCTATCTATAGCAGCATCTATAAGTGCACCCATTTGTATCAATGGTAATATCGCTAGTGGCCTAGCTAAGACTTGTAAGATACCCATTAGGCAAAGCAACAACCATGTTTTTGAGTCCTTTGGCTATAGGTACAGTATAACTACTAAGAGATCCTCCATATAATCCCACTAGCTTTTAATGTTACTAGCTTAAGGCTGCTTAAGTAGCGGTTCCACTTTGCTTACTAGGTAAGGTATTTTATATAGAATAGAGAGCCTAACTAATAGAAATATCCTTAGAATTGGTATTATAAGGCGCATAACTTAATAGACATTAATTGATTAGCCAACAGTAAGGACGATAAAACGGGCGACTTTAAGGGTATAGGTAATTAGGCAAGAGCCAAAATAAGAATGCCTTAGGTAAATTAATTTAAGTTAAAAAAGGATCCAAATAGTACTCCATATAAGTATTGAACTTTCTGTAAAGACCTAAACATCTAATTAGTATAGAACTACAATTCCATATAGGGACGTCATATATATACGTGTAGAGTAATTTGCTGGTATACGGCCTAGAGAATACCTTCTATACCCTTAGCCATTATTAGATATGCCTATAGTTTTAGAAGTTAGACACTTATATAGCTAGCCACAATTTCTGCCACTATCTATAATACCTAAGTTGGCCGCTTCCTATGTATAACTAGTAACGACTGCAATTTTATAGATTATACAGTATAGGAAAGGAAAGAAATAACTAGAAGGACGGAATAAATATAGTTAATAGTTTTAAATAGCTATATAATTTATGGTTTTATGGAATAAGATATATTTACTATAATAATTTTTTAAGCAAGGCAGCCTGCTAGACCTTTTGCACCTAGTCTCCCCTAAATAGCTAAAGAACTAAAAATAAGGCAGAATCGTCACTAAAACCTAATATTAGATTGGGGCCTAGAAACCGGATAAGAACATATATAGAGCGAAATTATCCAACGGATAGGGACTAGGATAATGGCAACTCTTAATTGGCATCTAGTAGAGCGTGGGCGTGTATAGCAGATTCTATATATATTAGGGGAGTTTGAATAGGGCGGATAGAGGAGGGCCATGTGGCAAACTAATATTGAGTGGTATTAATCTAACGCTTTGGGACAGAATCCCCCTTCTACTAAATACCCACTTTATGTTAGTTCTTTACCTGCCTTATACATCCTTGTCCTGGCCATTTATTACTTATTCCCTCTCTTTATAGGATCCTAAGGCAGCTTACGCGGTATTTTAGGTTTAATACTTAATTGGTTTGTAGGATCCTAAGGCCTATCTAGTGTCTTAAGTTAACTATTTAATTGGCTTGCCTCTTATTGCGCTAGAACTTAAATAAGTATTTGCATTAACTATTTATAACTGAAACTAACTAGGTGGGATTGCGCCCTAGAATTATGCCCTAGGGAAATTGCTCTTAATAGCCTATAATATACGCCACCGAAAAACCTTATTACGTATTGGGGATATCTTCTCTTCCTATAGCTTATCCGCTATATGGGTTTAAACCTTCTTCTAGATAGGTAGAGGAACCTATATCTAAGAATTATAGGTTTTAGTAAGATCCTTAGCTTCCTTACGCGATAAAAACTGCCTAGTATTAACTAATACTTTGCAGTGCGTACAATATATAGCTTACTAAGAAGTATTTCTATTTGTCCCCTATATATCTTGTAGCGGTATATATATTTAGGCTGGACTTATAAAACATAGTGGCGTTAAAACGGAAGATTAGGATGATATAATATGACTTAAGTGGGGTTATAAGATAAAGACCTAACCGTTTTAACTAATTATATCGCTCTAATTAATCTAACCATTCTAACCGTTCTAACCGTTCTAACTATTCTAACCGGTATAACCCGCTTACTGTTCCCGGACGCCACCAATAAAGCCTTAAGTTAGTATAAAAATCCTGCCCCTGGCAACTTTCGCCTTAACACGCTTTTCTATATCCCTAATGCTTGTAGATAAAAGAGAACTAAGCTGCAGAGGTTAAGACGCCGATTATGGCCCTATAATAATATAAGCATTAAATTTAGCTCGATTGATTAGCTAGTTCTTATTAATAACTGTTAGACGTAAATTTACGATTAAGGGATAAGTGCGGTTTTATAAAATGCTCCTAACTAATTATAAACGCCATAAACACTATAATAGATACCACCCTAGCCTAAGTACTAGCGCAAAGAAGCGGATACTTAAATGGCTTTAGATATTGGAGTTTCTATCTCTAATCCCGTTACTTTCCTATAATTTAAAATTCTAAAAACCTGTGTATTCTAATAAAGACATTACCGTAAATACTATAATGTATACCTACTACCTTATATTAGAGGATTTCTTTAGAGGTTAAATGATTTACTTACTAAGAAGTAATAATCCGTCTAAGATAAGATAAGGAGAATTAAACTTGCTATAGCTGGAAAAAAGCTAATAATTGCACTAAGTATAATTATCCGCGATGCTTTATTTGACTAGATTTGTTTTACTATAACCTAGGAAGATACATTACAGCCTAGACGCGTGCGCCACTCCCACTTTATGCAATAACGCCACTGGTACGATTCCCCCTTAATGCACAAGCGCTGCAATTTTAAGAATTTTAGACGCATGTATGTAAACTTATATTATGGTGTAAGCAGATTTATTTAAAGACTGGAGGATTAATTTTAATTATATGCCGAAATCTTAAATCTAAGCTAGATATAAATGACTACTATTAAAGGCCTATAGTATTAATAAGTTGATATGGCTTCTATAAGAGAGCATTCTATACGCCTTTCTCTTTAATATAGTTTTATAAGTCTTAGAGATTCACCTACATCGGCAAAATATGGTACCCTTTCAATGGCCTCAATGGTTGGTGGTTGACGCAATTGGCGCGTAGTTAAGGTCATTTAGCAACTCGACCGACTAGCCTATGTCATTTTTTTTTGACACGCAGCCTGCGCGCAGCCTGCGCGCAACCTATGCGCAACCTACCAGTAATCTGCGCATTTGGCAACTATAATTATATTTACCTCTTTTATACTAATAACATATTTTAAATAAATAAAAGCTACTTTAAAGCTATTTATAAGGCCAGCAAAATAAATAATATTATTTTAGATAATTTAATATAATATAGCGATGGTTCTCTTCTACCTATCTACCTATTGACTTACTTACCTGCCTACATCGCCTACCTATCTGCATTGCCTACCTGTTTGCATCTGCCTACCTATCTGCATCTGCTTGCCTATCTGTATCTACTTACCTATCTGTATCTGCCTACCCGTCAGCATCTCCCTATTTGTGCCTACCTGTCTGTGCTACCTTGATTCGATCAATCGATCGAATCGTTTATAGTGCTCGCTGGCTAGTCGTTGTCGTCTGGCTCTGGCGACGGTCGTCTGGTTCTAGCGACGGTCGTCTAGCTCTGGCGACAGTCGTCTAGTTCTGGCGACGGTCATCTGGTTCTGGTAACGGTCGTCTAGTTCTGGCGACGGTCGTCTGGTTCTAG
>Ga0307507_10003104_pt1 | contig 33091 bp, 5 predicted proteins | sample 7_EM_MG_FD_207223 | JGI IMG/M metagenome (GOLD analysis project Ga0307507, IMG submission 207223) | Populus trichocarpa ectomycorrhiza microbial communities from riparian zone in the Pacific Northwest, United States - 7_EM | ecosystem: Host-associated > Plants > Roots > Unclassified | place...
AGTAGTTTGTGTTCTCTATCTAGTAGCTTCTATAGGAAGGTTGGTATAGAGAGGTTGATATTAGGACCAGTAGTGTTACTTAGGGTAGTAGGTATTAGTAGTTTAGTAGGTCCGGAGGGCTTCTATAGGGAGGTCTTTAGGTAGGGGTTTGTAGTAGCGATTTAGTTTAGCTATTATTTAATCTTCTATAGGGCTGCTACTATATTATAAACGTCATTATAATTGTAGCTGGCGGCTACATAATTAAGGTAATAAGTAACTTTTTTAAGAAGATCTTCCTGGTTTTCGGCATTATCTTAGATAAGGACTCTGGTATATTCCTAGAATTTAATATAGAACTTATTAAATAATTTAGTGGGGCTTATCCTTAGGGTATATAGTTTAGCTTAACTAGTAGCCACTAGGTTATAGTCGTGGTATATTTAGTTAAGGTTATTAAGGACTTCCTAGTGGGACTGCTATCTCTAGGGACTACTAGTCTCCTATTAAGCAAAGAGTCTATTAAACGGGATGCCCTTTATTTATCCAATAATATAGCCAATCTTAGTATCTTCTGTGGGGAAAAGGCAGGCGCTTTAGGTTAGTTTCTTACGGATTTATGTCTTCCAGTGGCTGTATTCCTTGCGGTTACCCTAAAAGGTTAGGGGATTAGGGTAGCGTATATTAGACCCTATAGTGGCAGTCTAGGTTCAATTATTATGGCTTTTATTATCGCCACTATGGTAGGGGTTCCTATTAGGTAAAGCTGCTTAGCGCTAACCCTCTATTAGGTGTTAAGTGGGTAAGGTTACTAGGGGTATAAAGACTTAGGTGGCGTTATATGCAGTAAAGAGGTGTCCAGTATTGTTATAAATATGCTTATTAAGCTAAGATTATAGGTATTTAATTATACCCTCTCTTTTAGTAACTGTAGTAATAAGTATAATCTTGGCCTTCTTTAGTTGTTAGACGTCGCGTTTAGACATATAAAGGTTATCTTTAATCTCTTAATGCGTATTATTAGCGAGCGCCTTATAAGCTTATAGGTCTTAGATAATATTGCAATTTTAGGTGGTACGTATCTTAGCTTATATAAGCTTTAGTTAGTAGTTCTATAAAAAGTAGTAGTATTTATTAGGTTCTTGTGCTACCATTTTTATAAATATCTTAGTGTCTTATATCTTAATCTTAATGGGTAGTAGTCCTTTGGCTTATTTATCTATAGTTATATAGTTAATAAAGGATAAGATATTGTTAATGTCCACCTTATTAAGGTTGTTGTAGTCTTTTAAGCTACGAGGCTTCCCCTTAGGGGTTAAGGCTAGGGCTAATAAATTAAATCCTCTTGGGATTAATTGGCGTTGTAGGTTTAATATAGGTATTAAATTGTTCTTTAAGTTTAACATAGTAGCTAGTAAGGAATTTCGTCTTACTATTATTAATTCTTTAGAAGTACGCAGTAAGATAACTTATAGACATGCTGCTTCTGGCAGCGCCTGCAGTATCACAGAGACGTGGAATTGGTCGTAGGCTGGGCGTCGGTAATAAAAAAAAAAGGCGCAACATAATGTCACGGGACGGGGTCAATGGTAGCTAAACGTATATATTCGAGGAGTCTACAAGACGTTGCGTAATCGATTATAAGGGTCAAGGGCGTAAGGAGGTGATATACCCACGCGTAGCTAATATAAGCTGTACGCGAGGTATATATAAGAGCACGGGGCTCTCCTATAGAGGCCCCTACGGTCGGGTTCCGTAACAACGAGAAAGTATACTATTTAATTAGTATTTATATAGCTTTATTTTTATAAATTAGAAAATAGATACTTTAATTATAATATAACTCTTAGCTAAGTTATAGTAATTACTAGAGATCTCTATAAAAGTCTTTACTATAGCTAATTTAGGGCCATCCTAAGGAAGAAATATCCCTTAGGATATCCCACCTAAACCTATATTATACTAGTTTAGTATAGAAGTCGCTAATATAGCTAATTGCATCTTATTGGCTATTTATACACATAGGAAAAAAACAGCACAGTCTGCTAGACAGATACTATAACTATAACTATTTTATCTATCTCAGATCGCATTATTATAAGTATAAAATTTTAGGCATGTACTAACAAACTAGGCTATATATATACTGTAGTATCAGGCCGATATATTATTAGCGTAACGCTAAATAGAGGCCACTAGGCTAACCTAAGATACCCTAGGTTAACTTAATTGTATTTATAATAATTTTTAACTAATTATCGCTATTATATAACCTCCAAATATAGTATAATAGTCTATGGGCTAGTGGGCTATATAGGCAAGTTAGCTACTTCACTAAGCTACTAAGGGCAAATATAGCGAATTACTTAACCACGAATAATTATATTTGGCGTAGTTATCTACTAGCTAGTTATCTAACGTACAACTATAGGCTAATCTCCCTCCTCCTAACGCTAGGGCTTTAAGAGTTTAAGGCAAACCTAAGCTAAGAGTCGTATTTACTATTGGGCCTGCTTTTGCTAAAAATGCTATATAGGTACGCCCGGCAAATAAGAACAAGCTATAGCTATACCATTAGCTAAGGAATCAACCATTTAAAAGAAGGTTCTTATCAGCAAGGCGTTTATACCGCTTATTAGAGATTGATTGCCATATATAGTCAAACCAAGGTTTTTAGGGTTATATACTATGCTTAACATCATAAACACCTTACCTATTTCGCCGCTTAGTAGGCTAACCATATTTATATAACAGTTATTTAGCACTAGAAAGGACTTATTAGCGGAGCAGCAATAGATCTCGCTAATAGATACCCTCTAGCCACTAATACTTTAGCAAAAACGGGCTTTATTAGCTTAGTAATAGATTTCTATTCCCTGTAAACTATGCTAGATATAGTATATAAGTAACATTTTATATAATTACCTCATACCTATTATCGCTTAGTTCCTAAGATTATCCTTATTTTGGCTACTAATATTACCGCATAGCCTTAATAGATAAAGACGCCTCCGCTGCGTTAATTAATAAATAGAGCAAGTAGGTAACTAGATTGCACTTAAAATATCTACTACTAATAATAAGAGGCCTTAGTCTTCGGGCAAACTTTCTAACCTACTAGTTATATATAGTACTTAAATATAGAACGTACACCGTGCTATGTAAGGGCGCGAAGAGGCTTCAAGGAAGATTTGAAGGAATGATGTAAATTCTATCTAAATCTAAGGGTATATAGCTCTTAAAGAGAACAAGACGTTGCATAAAGAAGAGAAAGGAATATAGGAAACTTATAACTAAATATTTGGGGTCTTAGCAGTAGACGTATAGGCACAAGCCCACGCGGATTTTAATAAGTTTCAACCAAATTCCATTACATTGGTGGAATTTGGTGGAATTTAATCAAGTTAGTGGAACTTAGTAGAAAATGGTGGATTATAGCAGATAATTATAAACAGTTGTAAATAGTTGCAGACAGTTATAAACAGTTTATAAATAGTTTTATACAGTTATCTATTAAGTGTTTCACCAAGATATTCCTACTATAACTGGGCTAGTCCCGTTATAGTACCCCCCCTTTTTGGCCGAAGGTCCAAAACAATTTAATTTAGTTAAGAATTTATAACTTATTGCGTTATAAGCGTCGTGATATATTTTAAGTTCTTTTTAATTTTAAGTTTCCTGCTATCGTGTTTTGTGTCTTTATATCAGGTAGCAGTTGTTTGCCTTTATGTCGTGTCCATCTAGCCGGAGTAGGCCGCGAAGGATGGTCCTTATAGAACTCTTTTACTAAGGTAGGCGCGTTGGCCTTAATCTAGTTATAGGTTTTCTAGGTTTATGTTTTATATCCTTTCTACTTAATAAGAAGTTTAAATCGTTTAGATTATGGTTTTTATTGTATATTATTAATCAAGTTAATAAAGTAAGAACCGTTACTATTATTAACAATTATAGGAGGTAGCAGCGGCACTTCGCAAGTTATAGGATTATCTTTTTAAGGTTACAATAAGCTTATATAAAATGTTGGGTGTATTTTTATCTCAGTTAGCAGTTTAAGCTTATAGGTGTACAGGCTCAGTTTCTTCTTAATTTAGTATGGGCCTATAAACTTCTAATTAAGTTTCTTTGAGGGCCGTTAAGTCTTTAGGTTTTATATATTTAGGTAGGCCATATTACCTTCCTTAAAGTCCTATATAGGAGCTCGTTCTTTATTCGCATGCTATTCCTATAACATTTAAGCGTACATTAATTTACTTTGTAATAGTTCCGTTAACTACTTTATTTAATCAGCGAAGTTATGCGCGTTAATTAACTAAATCCATTTAATTATGGGTCCTGTTATGTTAATTTTAGGTTATGGTTTAAATCCAAGTCAAGGGTCTTGTCTGTAGGTTGCGTAGAACGGTATTATGCCTATTAATACATTTATCGTATTATTCGCAGTAAACTTAGCTAAAGGCAGCCATTTTTCCCAGTTGTCCTGTAGGTAGGAGCAGTATATTTATAAGTATTATTCTATAATCGTGTTCGCGATTTCAGTTTAGCTATCTATCTCTAGATAAAATACAGTTAAGAGTTGTATTTAAATGCTTAATTGTTTATATAAAGCTTACTAGAAGTCTAAAACGAACTAGCTTCTACGGTTAGATACTATTGTGTTAGGAAGTCTATGTAGCTTAAAGACATACTTAATAAAACATTCGGCTACTAATATCGCATTAATTAAGTCTATAGGAATCATATATCGCATTTTTATAAGGCGGTTAATAACTACTATAATATTCATGAACCTATTACTATTAGGCAAGTTAACTACAAAGTTAATTAAGATGTCACGCCATCTTTGTATTAGAATTAGTAGCGGTCGAAGTACTCCTTGCTTTTTTATATAAGAGGTCTTTCTATGTACATATATCCTGTATGCTTGAACGTATTTTCGTACATAGTTGTGTATTATAGGCTAGTAGTATGCTCGTTAAACAATTTTATAAGTTTTTATACGGCTAGGGTGCCCTACTATAGGGGAGTTGTATATAAATTTAAGTATCTTAAATTATAAGGGTTTAGAATTCGGAACTACCATCTTCTATTAGTAGTATAATCGGTCGTTTTGAATTTTGTATTTAGTAAGTATAATATCCTTATACTGTTGTTTTCCTGTTTAAATTGCTTTTATTATATCTATTATCTATATATTGTTCTTGTATTTGTATTCTATTAGCTCATTAATTTCCATTTCCTATTTATTAACTTCTAATTCATTTCTATTAAGTTCCATATCTAGGAATATAGGATGTAGTTTTTTAAAACATTTAGGAGGCAATAAGATCTGTAATTAATTTATAATCTATTTATCTATAGCATTTATAGGTAGGTCCTATAACCGTTATATTAATGTATTAGGCTTCTAATTAAGTTTACCCAGTTAGTATATAATCTTAAAGTTAAATTATAAGAGGTATTCGGCCTAACAAATTTGGCGCTGTATTAATTGCTTTATAGTTATAAAGTACTGCAGGTTCTTATGGTCTGTTAATATATATATTAGGAACAACAATCCTTTAAGCTTAGGATGCTATTGTTTAAAACATCTAATAATTATAAGTAGTTCCTTATTATATATTTTATAGTTTAATTTAGTAGGGGCGAGTTTCTGGGAGAGAAAGGCTATTAGACGTAGCTTACCGTCCTTATTGTATTGTGATAACACTCCCCCTAGCGTATAATTAGACGAGTCTATTTCCACAATATATTTAAGGTTAGGGTTAAAGTAGGTAAGAATTAGAGTAGTTATAAAACGATACTTTAGGTTATTAAAAGCTTATTCGCATTTAGTAATCTATTTAAATTTTATATTCTTTCTTATTAGGTTTATTAACGGCTAAGCAGTTTCTAAAAAGTAGTTAATAAATTATTAATAGAAATTTGCAAATTCTAGAAATCCTTAAATATCTTATATATTGCTAGGGCTTTTCTAGTTTATAATTACGGCGACTTTCTTAGGGTCCATTTTAATTCTATTACAGGATATTATTAAGCCTAAGTATATAACCTCGGACGTGTGGAACTTATATTTCTTAATATCGCATTATAGGCCCGCATTTTATAGGCATTTAAGAACCATTCTAACGTGTTTCCAATATTTAGAAAGTAAAGATGAGTAGATCAAGATATTATTAATATACGTGGTAATAAATACATTAAGAAATTTATAAAGCGTATTATTAATATATTACTAAAACGTACTAGGACCGTTCTTTACGCCAAATGGTATTACTAGGTATTTAAAGAGTCCCTATTATATATAAAAAGCTGTATACTTCTTATCTCCTTCTTATATACGGATTTTATTAAAGGCTGCAACTATATTAAGCTTTGTAAAGTACCGTGCCTTTATTAAACGGTTAAGCGTCTTTTAAATTAGGGGAATTAGATATTAGTTTTAAATCATAATTATATTTAGAGCTTAATAATTAATATAGAATTTTAAGCCTCCTCCTAGCTTTTTAATAAATAGTATGGGTAAGGCGAATAGAGATTAACTAGGGCGAATAAATCCTTTTTCCAGATGCTTGTTAAGGTATTATTGCATTATAAGCAATTCTTTCTGTAATATACCATATAGCGGACCAAACTTTGGTATTATGCCCAGCTTAAGTTCTATCTTAAAATCATACTTATCTTAGTGCGGGGCTAGTTAGTCTATAAATTGTCTTTCAAACTCGTTAATTAGGTTATGGTACTCTTTAGGTACAAAAGGTTAAGGATTAATATACTATTTTAGTTCTAGTGCTTTCTTAATATCTTCTATAGTTATAGCAAAGATTTTATAATCTCGTCTTTTTGCTAACAAAATAAAGGGTGCGGCTTATATTATCTAAATTTTAAAAGGTTTTAATAAAACATCTTTGTATTCTTTATTATAATTAGTAGTTATAGATTTATCATATTAGCTTAAAGTTTGTAGTAAGGGTAATTTATATTATATTAAATTCGAATAGTTATATATATATTTATAGGGCAAATGGTTTTTTAAGCAATAACTTTAGTAGTAAGTTATACGGAACTTTAATATTTCTTTAACCCAGCTAATTAAAGGGTTGTGTTGTTTTAGCTATTTATGTCTAAGTATAACTTTATATTGCTTTAAGGGTGTTACAAACAGGGAGATATGTTTAAGGTATTCGCCTATCCGCATTTTTACTAGGGCGTAGTGTGTTATTTTACTATATATTAAGGGTTTACCATTAAAGCCTTATAGGCCTTAGGGCTTATTAAGTTTCTTTAAATTTAGGCGTTAAGTTTTTATATAGTTTATATCAATAAAGCCTATGCTAGTGGCTCTGCTGTCTATAAGGATTCGTACTTCCTTCTATTTTCCAAGTATTTAAATTTCGCCGAGTATATTAAGGGAGTTGTGTTGTGTATTAGCGCTAGAAGAGCCTAGATACTTATACTCTTCTACTTTTTATTCTAAGGCGCGACTTGGCCTTAGGATAATTCGTTTTCCAAATTAACTAAGGACAAGATGCTTTGTGGCATTTAAGTATAATTTATAGAGTAGGTATAATTTAAGGAATAAGTACGGCTTAAGAAATAGGTATGATTTAAGGAACAGGAGGAGCTACAGTGGGCCTTTTTAAAGGGGTAAGTTCAGTAATGCTTTTAAATATATCCTTTTTTACCGCATCTAAAGCATTCTCTATTTGTGGCTCGAGTTCTTTGTTTGTTAGTTTTTAAAGGTATATAGGATTGAGCGGCATTAAGGTCTATAGGGTTGTATATAGGGCTTTTAGGTTTCGGAGACGGATTGTATTTTAGGGTATTTTAAACGCAAGGTGTGGTTGACTTTAGGGAACAAGTTTGTTTATTATATTAAAGATCCTCGTCAATTCGTTGGCATATTATAGCAAATTTGGATAGGTTTTTCGGTAGTTCCCTACCTACTAACTAGGCTCTAATTTTATCCAAAATAGCTTATTAAAGGGCAGCAACTCTAGCGGCTTTATTCTAATCTAGTTCGCTAATAAGGCCTAAAAATTCCAAAAAGAAGCTGGTGAAGTCTTAGTTCCATTATTATAGGTTCTCAAGTTTGGTAACAGCTATATATTTACAGCTGGCGTTATTATACGTTCATTCTAGTAGAGAGACAAAGATTTTAAAATTAATAAAGGTATTGTTACGGAAGAATAGATCCATAGTATATACAGCATCCTTACTTAAATAAGATATTTTATAGCTAACCTTGCTAGCTTTAGTAGGGTATTGGTTATAGTTTATTAAAAGTTTAAGATGGAGCTTGGTTATAAAGGGATATAGGTTGTTTTTATTTCTATTAAATATTAGAGGATCAGGGAGCTTTTTAGATTTCGTAGTAGGTATTAAACTTGTTATAGATATAGGTTAAGTTACTATTACTAGTTTAGTATTCGCATTTAACGGGTTGGGTTTAGATACAGTTATTTTAATTTTATTTATAGGTATTATTATTGGGGTCTCTAATAAAAGAGCCTTAATGTTACAGAGTTCTTCGCGGAGTGCTTCCATTAATTACTAATATTAGGCTTCTAGTGCAGCCCGCTACTAAGCTAGGGCATCTATAAAGGATTATTATATTATAGTTAATTGTTCCCTAACTAGGGACATAATACTTATAGTTATTAAAAGGGATTTAGGTTCATTTGCCATTTTTAATAGTAGTTATTTTAACGCAACGTAGTATAAGGGCGCGAAGAGGCTTTAGGGAAGATTTAAAAGAATAATATAAATTCTATCTAAATCTAAGGGTATATAGCTCTTAAAGAGAACAAGATGTTGCGTAAAGAAGAGAAAGGAATATAGGAAACTTATAACTAAATATTTGGGGTCTTGGCAGTAGACGCATGGGCATAAGCCTACGCGGATTTTAATAAGTTTCAACCAAATTCCATTACATTGGTGGAATTTGGTGGAATTTAATCGAGTCAGCGGAACTTAGTGGAAAATGGTGGATTATAGCGGATAATCGCGGACAGTTATAGATAGTTGTAGATAGTTACAAACAGTTTATAAACAGTTTTATACAGTTATCTATTAAGTGTTTTACCGAGACATTCCTACTGTAACTGGGCTAGTCCCGTTACATGCTATTATATATACATAATCTAAATGGTTTAAAAAAGCTTACTATGGAGGCTTTAAGGTAGGCTATATTAATTTTATATATTTTGGTGGCCTTAAAGATTAGCTAAGCATACTTTAGGAGGCGTAATCGCAAAATATCTCTATTTAAGAGAAGGAGTCCTTAACTATTGCGAAAATGCTTAAGTTTATATATATCTTAGGTAGCTATCCCTTTTTAGACTATATAATAGATTATAATAGTAGAATACTTAAGAATGTTTTGGACGGAGATAGCTTCTCTATTAATATAGAGATATATAAATTAGCCAACTACTTTAATGCACTATCTCTCTAAATATTAGGCCTACGCTATTAAGGAGTTTATAGACGCCGCCCACGTTATATATAGTTAGACTTTTGCTAATAAAAATTCTATATATAAATTAGACGAGTTCCGAAGTCTTTTACGCATTATAATACTACAATTTGGTATTAACCTCCTCTTTAAAATATATAAGCAAAGCAAACGCGAGATGCGCAGACAGACTCCCTAAGTGTATATAGTTTATAGTAATGTCAATATACTATAAAGGACTTGCATTTTAGTAAGATTATATAGGAAATGCGGCTGGAGGCTTAAACAATAAAATTATAAGTAGTTATAAACCCATTTACATTGCAAAAAGAAGAGGGTATGGCAATAAAATCCCTTAGGGCACTATTTACTAAGGTTATAACAGGCTGTTTGCAGGCGGTAAAAATAGGCTATATATATCTAGTTATCTCTTTAGTGCCTTTTATTTTCTACTCGCACTCCTTTTATTATTCCGCTAATATTATCACCATAGCCATCCCTCCTGTAACTTAACCGTTAGAGTGCATAACTATTATTATAAGAGTTCAGCTCTAGTTAGGTCTAGAAATGGTGGGCGTAGGGGCAGTAGGCTAACTTTATAAGGTTAATAAGTACGTTATTTTAAAGACCTCTAGGGTATATAAACCTTTTACAAGCGATGCCTTGCTATAGGACCAATAGGACTACGCTTCAGAATCGCTATTTCACTTTAACTTAATAAGGGATAAGCGGGCCGTCTTTTAGCTGCTTGAGCAGCGGCCTTATACTAACATCGTTAAAGCTATTAATATTAACTACGCTAAAGGCATCTATCTTCGCAGATACCTGCCGCTATTAGAGTTTAGGACCCCTACGTAGCCAAATAAAATTCTCTGGTATAGGACATAATACGCGCGCTACTTTATCTACACAACCTTGGCATTACCTATTTTGATATACGCATTAACAACGTGCTTTTTAATACGTGGGTCTTAATAGGCGTAGTACGCGCGGCTGGGATATACTAACCGGACGGCTTAACGAGGCGGGTTACTATTAGTGGCAACATAGGCAAAGCTCTAGGTGGCAGAAATATTGGCCAGCTTTGACGGCCCTATAGTATTTGGCGACTTAGTAGTGTACGTAACCTAATAAACATATTAATATATATAGGGGAGGCCTTGGAGGAATTATAGGCTAGTTAGAAGAGGACTTAATAGTTAGAGACACAGGCCAGCTTATAGGAAAGGGGGATACAAGCTTAGTTAGTAAAGAGGGCGGGGCAGGTTTCCCAGCGTGGAATCTGCTCTATGGCTTACTCTATAAGATACGCTTGGCCTAGACTCTTATAGGTAACGCGAAACAGGAACTAGAGGTATGTTGGGAATTGCGCCCTTATATTATAGCTAGCCTCCCACAGGGCGTAGTGCGTAATAGCTACTGCTGGCTCTAAGGACCTTACTCCTTTACTAGGCTCTAACCCTTAGTAGACCTAAATAGTAGGCAGGATCACGTCCTAACTAAGAGACTACTATATAACTTAAGAGAACGGATGCGCAATATAAGTTCGGCGTCTCTCTAATAGTGCTTTCTAGTACTAGCGGACTATAGAATTAATACGCGTATACAATGCAAGAGAGTAGCAAGATTTTATTATAGATTAACCGCTTGCTGTTACTTATTAATATACCCTATAAATAAGGACATACCACAACTATAAAAGAATTAAGACTATATGCAAGGGACGAACCAATGTATAGTTAAGGTGCGCGTTATAGCAGTCTCCTTACCGTTTAATTGCCTAACAAGGTAGTCATTGTTGTGCACATAACACTAAAAATATTTAATAGTGGGGTAGGCCGTAGCTCTAAGAGTAATAGCCGCCTTATTATATAAAAGAATCTCTTCCCATTAGGCACTAACGCCTAAAAGCAGTTATGCGCTTTATCGACTTATTAATACATATATACTCCCTTACACTATTCCTTTTAGCCCTACTTCGCTAATTGCTTGCACTACAGTTTAATAAAGTCGCTCTACGTTTTAAGCCTACGATCCCCTCTATTTGCGCTTCTTGCCTACTTAATTTACAAAGCCACCTATAAGTGGTGTTATTATAGTTATCCAAGGTAAACATCGGCCGAGTATCCCATCTATGGCTATAAGTGTACTAATATATTATTACGCGAATTATAGCTTTCCTTTCCTAACCAACTTAGTCTACCAACTACTTAGGCCTCCCTTACGCCTTATATAGTCCTCCCTTAGTCCACCACGCCTTTCGCCATCTATTATTATATACGGCTATAATCTACTCTTATGTCCCTTAAGTTGCGCAAAAATAGGCAATACTCTACGTCTCCAAGTTAGAGTAACGGCTATTATATTAAGCTAAATACAGACCAAGCTACTTTATCCACCATATTACGGCAGCTAAGATTATATAACTATAGTCTTTCTTAATTCTCGCATTCCTACCAGTTTGGTAATAAGCACCTATATTAACGCATTTTACAGGCATTATACCCTCTCCACAATTAGGAGTCAAGCTTAAGCATTATATATTAAACGTCCCTTAAATTAAATATCCAACTAGGAATCTAGCTTATTACTCTAATACCCAAGGTAGGATTGACTTTAGCACATTTTTAAATACCTACCAACCCTAATATAAAGAAATCTAGGCTAAATAAACCAATAACAGGGACTATAAATCCATCTAATATTATACTTTTAAAGCAGTTAATTATAATAGACTTATGTTATAGAAGGCTAGATCTAGCCGCATAGGTATAGGGATAAGTAAGATTATCTCTTAGAAGATAGATAGGGATATAGATAGCGTACTTCTTCCTAGTGGGCGGAGTGTACTCGTAACGGACACGAATTTTAAATTAGTTCGAAAAACTTAGCTAGGATATACTTCTACCTATACATACCAACCTCTCTTAAAACTTAATATTACTTCCACCTTGCTATTATCGCTACTGTTCTTACCGCTAGGAAAAGATATATCTATAGCGCTAGTATATACTAATATTCTAATCCTCTTATCTTCCTTTCTCTAATTACTAGCTTTTATAGCGTTAAAAAGGTAGTTACCTAGTATATTTCTTAAGTCTTTAACCGATCTTATCTTTGCTTAAAAAATGGCGTTTTTAATCAATAAATATAGCCAGATCTCTAACCTAAAATCCTTGCCTTCTTTACGAGCGGGGTATAAGCGCATAGTATTAGTAAGTATTATTAGTCCTATATCCTCTTTTTAATGTCTTATATAACTTACCTGTATACCTATAAAAAGGTAGCTTCTAAAAATACTCTCTAGTTTATCTACTTTAGCCAACCTTACCATCTAGGCTGTGTTTATATCACTTACTTTAATCTAGCCAGCATTCTACGCCTAAGGCACTACTCTAAAGTTAGCAGCTCCCGGGTTAGCCTCCTTTATAACTCCTTTTTAGTATATAGGTCCAATTAACAGTTGGGAAAAGGATAAATTAAGACTTAATGCATTTCTTGCCTAAAGATTAACAGCTGCTAAAGCTTTACTAGTCTTAATAGATCTTGCCTAGATTATACAATTATAGCTATTTAAGGCGTTGGACTAGCCTTCCTAACCTACCCTATGTTTACGTTTTAAACCTATTCTATTGCCTTTATTAACGCAGCTAAGCCACTTTAATATATATAGATAATCGAAATATAAGGAAATCCAGGCTTCTTGCTCCTTTAACCCTAAAATGCTCTCTACTACAAAAAATATTGCACCCTCTTTAAGAGATTAGTATTAAATTAGTAGAAGAAGAACTAGCATACTAAATATACCTACTGCACGTTATGCATAAATTAATTTATTAAAAATATCCGCAAGCCCTTCTAATAAGGCCTTTTTGCGCACTAAGTATTGCTAAGGGGTAAAGCTAATTATTTCTGGGGAAACTCTAGGGGTTGCTATAGGATCGCTCTTTAATTTATTTAGAAGTGTGGTCGTACTATACTATCTATCTATATTGTCTTGGAGAGAAATCGGGCTCTTATTATAACGGAACCTTATAGCTTAGACTACGGTAGGTTCTGTTATTGGGCTGGGTATATAGGTATGACAAAAACAACAATATAATAATAACTGGTGGAGTGGTTACCTAACAGATTAACTTTAATTGTATTCTAAGATTTACTATAAGGAGAGAACTATCTACGGTAGGGACTAAGGTCCTTTAAATACACAACCGTACGCCTAAGAAATCCTCTCTTGTATATAAGGTGCGTGTTGTCTGTATTAAACGTAATGTCCCTTCTATTTAACACAGTTAATATGTTCAACACCACGTGACCTTAGTTACTATTCCTTATTACATAGTTCCACTAGATCTATCCTGGACTATACCTATATTAACCAACTAGCTTCCGCCGACTCTTCTCTAAGTAGTTATAATATCGTACTTAAAGCGTCTATAATACTATCTCCCTCCTCTTTATTTTCGTCCTTAAAGATTCCTAATATCTCCAAGTCGTCCACTAAAGGTGTAATATCTGTTTAATTAATTTAGTTAATATCCTTACTTATTATGCCTAAAGCTTCTTCTTTTCTTTCCTGGGTTAAGCGTCGCCTTTATACAGTCTCCTCCATACTATTGCTTGGTAAAGTAATGGCGATTCCTTACTTGAGGTACGCAAAAGAGGGGTTGGTTTGTGTTACGCTAGCGAGTCCTTTGTCTTAATAACCCTCCTCTTACTCTAAGTGCACTAAAGCAAACGTTTAATTGTCCTGCGACATTCGCTCTATCTCTAACGCTAAGTGTGCGCGTCCTATGACTTTTAACAGTCTTTAAGTTCCCTAAGTAACTTATTATAGGGTCTCGTGTTTAATCTACCGCTATAAAGCTTAATGGTGAGCTGGCCTCCACACTACTTAAGGTTTAACGTGCCTTAGAAGAGTCCGCACGCGTCCTTAAAGCTTAATGTTTAGCTTATACTCGTCTTTAACGCCTTAAACGTGTCCGTGAGAAGGTCTGTTTTAAGGAGTAGAAACTGGTTTAATAGGGTCTATTTAAGCTGGGTAATAAAAGAATTGGCTCTCTTTCTGTAAGGGAAATAACTCTAAGTAGCTTAGTAATTGCTCCTCTTGGGTCCCCCTTAGGTGACTTGTTTTTCAGTAATCTTTCTTTGTTAATATTGCCTAACCTATTTTCTTTTAATACTCCTATACCTTTCCTATAGCGTTCCTTAAATTGCTTAGTGATTCTTAGGTAGTCTCACTATAGCCTATCCACTTTACTTTATACTATATTTCGTTATCTATATCCTTATAACTAATAATCTTTAAAACTTACTATTTATCTTCCTCTTGTCCTCTATACGTGTCTGCCTTATAGACTAGTAGCTTAATATTCCCGTATACTGGCTCTAGTATTGCGATATGCTGTACAGGGTAGATTTTTATTTTAGCTAGTAGGTTTAACTTATATATAACTAATAAAATTCTTTGCTTAACTTTAAAAGGTCCTAGTCTAACGTAGTCTAACTTCTTACTTAGTCGTCAACTCTTAAAATTTTTGTGTAGTAGCTATACTTTATCTCCCTCCTTAAGATCTGGTCCCTTAGATCTCCTAGCATTATAGTACCTTTTTATTTATTCTTATACTAGTTTAGCTGTTTCTTTAAGGTCTGCATAAAGATTTATTAATGTCTCTATTCTTTACTTAGCTGTACTACTCGTCTTTTTTACTTAATATGGTGATAATAATGTTCTTAGCTCGTACCTATAATTTGCCTTAAATAGTAATGTCCCCATTTCTTCTTATGGTGTTGTATTGTATGCAAACTATATAACTAGTAACAACGATACCCAATTATTCTATACGTGATTAATATAGTGCCTTAAATACTGCTCTAGTATCTGGTTTAGTCTTTCCATTTATCCATCTGTCTGCGGATAATACGCTGTAGATATTACTGCGCAAACCCCTTATTCTGCCAAAAACACTTCCTAAAATACTGCTATAAATCTTAGATCTCTATTCAATATAATCTTATCTAGTGCTCCGTGTCTTATAAATACTTCTTTTATATAGATTCTAGCAACATCTTCTACTAATATCTTTTTAGTGTATGCTATAAAGTATCCCCACTTTATTAGCTTATCTACTATTACTAAAATTGCGTTATAATCTTGTCCTGTAATAGGATCTCTTAACTTTAGTAACTTAATAATAAAGTCCTATAATATAACCTCCTATGGTCTTCCTGGTGTCTTAATAGGTTATAGCCCTCTATACGGCTTATGCCTTGTTGGTTTGTTTCTTTAGTAATTTGGATATTCCTTTATAACTTATCTTGCTAGTCCCCAGATTCCTTAAATAATATACTCCTCTTAAAGTCTTAACACTAAGCCTATAGCTCCGTTATGTCCTTGTGTTATTCCCTTATGGAATTCCTTAATAAATTCTTCTGCGATAGACTTAGGTATATACATTACTTCTCTATTTTTATATTGCTCTAAGTCTAGATCCTCTACCTATGCGTCTTAGATCTTCTGTGTTTAATTACTCTCTAGTAATTTATAGATCTGACTTTCCTTGGTTGTTGCAATCTTTGGATAATTATACCTAATTAATCTGTTTTAATCCCTTTACAATAAAGCTCCTGATAGCTTTTTATTACTTTATAGTTTAGCTTTTCTGCTTAGAGCGTCTGCTTGTGTATTATCTATACCCTTAATATACTAAATTTCGAAATGGTATTCTATAAGCATTTCCGCCTATTTAACCTGTCTTTGGTTAAGTTCCTTTGTTATTAGGAATCCTATAAGGTTCTTATAGTCCATTTTAACCATAAATAGTTTCTCTGAGCCTTGTAAGAATGCTCTCTATTTTTTAAGTACTGTAACTATACCTAATAACTCCTTGTTATAGATATTATAGTTTAACTCTAGTAGTGTTATCTTCTAACTGTAGTATGCCACTGGGTGCCATCTATTTTAATATTTCTATAGGAAGTATGCCCCTAGTGTAAAGTCTAATGCATCTGTTTCTATAACTGTCTTTAGACCTAGTTAATAGATCTTAAGAACTGGCTCCTAGGTAAACAACTCTTTAATTCTCTTAAATAGTTTTTATTACTCCTTTCCCTATGCCCACAGTTCTTCTTTCTTTATTAGCTGCGTAAATAGCTTAATATTCTATAACTATTGCGCTATAAACCTTCTATAATAATTGTAAAACCCTAGGAACGATTTTAACTGCGTAATATTCTCTAGTTCTTGCCAATTTACTATAGCCTTAATCTTCTTTGGATCTATGCTGAGTTGGCCTGGTTTAATAATAAATCTAATAAAATTGGTCTTCTTAGTAAAGAACTCGCATTTCTTAATTACTACTGGCATCTATTCTTCTTATAGTCTCTTTAAGACCCATTTAATGTGTTCTTTATATTCTTTCTTACTCTCTAAGTAGATGATAATGTTGTTAAGGTATACTATAATAAATTTATTTAGGTGTTCTCCTAATATACTATTAATTTGCTTCTGGAACGTTGCTAGTGCGTTTATAAGCCTGAATTATATAACTAATAGCTTATATAGTCCTTTCTTTAACCTAAAGGCTACCTTCTATTTATTACCTTCCTTAATTCTAATTTAATGGTACGCCTACCTTAGATCTATCTTTGTAAAGATCTTTACGTTGCCTATTCTGTCTTGGATTTTGCTAATTAAGGGTAAAGGATACCTATCCTTCCTAGTAATGCTATTTAACTGTTTGTAGTCTATACACATCCTAAGTTTTCCGTTTTTCTTTAGGATAAATAACACTGGATATCCTACTAATAACTGTAATGGTCTAATATATTTCTTTTATAAGTTCTCCTAGATAAACTCCTTAAGCGCTACTGACTTTATTTTAGTAAGCTTGTAGATTAGAAAGAACTTTAGACTTATTCCTTCTTTTAATTCTATCTTATAGTCCTAAGCTATATGCTTTAACAGCTTTTCACTTTCTGGTAACTATAACTTTTTATTATACTTATAGTATCTTTTTGGTACATAACTTAAGCCTTACTTAGTCTCTTTATATATCGCTCTAACTTGGTACTATACCAACTTAGTTTACTGTCGCACTTTACATTATTATATATCCTTAATATTAACTTGACCTGTAACCTAATTAATCTTTGGATTGTACTTCTATAACTAAGGCATTCCTAGTATCGCCTCGTCCTGTCCTAATAGTAGGATATTAAAAGATATTCTAACTGGTCTCCCTTTAATAGTTATCTAAATAGGTCCTATTTTAAGATTAATAATGCCTCCTCTATAGGCTATCTAATCTCCTAAAATCGTTATAAGTGGATATAGGTGTTCCTTCTGTCTGTATAGTAACCCTATCCTTTCTACTGCCTTTGGTGATATATGGTTCCTAGTTACTCTACTATTTACTAACGCTTTAAACTGCTAATCTTGCTATTTAGCTCTTAAATTTAGGTGTTGTTTTTGAATTCCTTTAAGGGTCTAAGGCTCTAATACTGGTTCCCTCTAGTTCTATGCGCCTCCCTATTTTCTAACTATTAGCTGCTCGATCCTGCCTGTACTTAGTCTAACTTTAGCCAATACTTAGTTTATTTCTTTTCCTCTATATACTATAGATAAGTGTTCTCTAGGTACTCCTACCACTATTATCTATCTAGGTATTCTTCCGTAAGGAATCTTCCTAGTTAAAGTATTAAGTCTTCTTAACCTTATACTTCTACTGGGTGCTAATTATGTATATACTTGGTGTTCCTGAACCGCTTTTCCTCTAGTGCCTAATATATTCTTACTAGGTACTTCTAGTTCTTATCTTTAGGTGCTCTATATATATTACATATGTTATCTATACAAGCTATCCACAATAGTATATAATATACTATATGTTTTGGGTTAACTCTTAGTTTATCTTTGTCCTTAAGTTTAAACCTATACCTAGTTAACCTAACCACTAGTATCTCTGCTATGGGTACTAAGATTTATTACTTACTTCTCCAGTCCCTAGATCCCTCTTTTAGGTTCCTTAATATTATAATTAATGCTCCTTTAATGTGACTTATATATTTCTCTATAATAGGTTGGTCTTAGACAACTTTTTTATCTAGCCATATATAAAAATCTTCCTATTTATTACTGTGTTGTTGCCTATACTACTTCCTATATAACTGGTTTAGTATATATAGTCTATCCGTTAGAAAGTACCTTATTATTACTGCATCGTAATATTCTTTAGTATGTCTTTCTTTAAACCTAGTTAGAATATCTAGATCCTTTTTTTGTTCCAGTTCGTCTAACTATTTTACCCTTGGTGTCCCTATACTTAGCCTATTAGTAATTCTTTACATAGGTGCTCTGTTCCTTATATAACCTGGCGTAGCTAATCTCTTGTCTAGCTTTTGCTTTTGCTATATAATAATTCTTGTCCTAAACTTATCTATAGTTTCTTGTTTTCTGCGTCTTGCAGTTAAATCCTTATAGTTGTCTTGCTTTTTAATTCTAGTATTAACTATTTAATCTTTAGGCTAAATACTGCGTTTACCTAGGATTGTTAATGTTCTTATTTGTTCTCTAAACTTGTAGTTCTTAAACTTATATCCTATACTTATTTGTTTGTTACTAAACTAAGTTACTACCCTTTCCTATTAGTTTTTGTCTATTGTGGGTCCTTAGGTATGTCTTATCTTACTTTAAGAATCTTAAGCTTCTTTTATCTCTTCTTAAGAATCTTAAGCCTATGGCCTTTTACCTTTATTAAGTGATAAGCTAGCACTAGCAGTTATTTGCTTGCTTAGTTTCTTCTAAACATTACTTCTATTGTCTTATAAAGCAATGGAAATTATATCTAATGGTATTATAATATCCGTTACTAAACCTTGTTTGGTAATGGTCTTAGTCTCTACTTCTATTGTGTTATTAAGGTTTATATACTCCTAGTTAGCCTCCTTTTTATCCTTATCGCTGTTAATTAATAAGTACTCTAACTCTATTGTTATTACTACTAATCTTTGTCTGTATATTGCTGTAATATCTTAATCTAGCTTATAGAGTTGATTTTATTCTTTGTCTAACTCTCTAGTTCCTTAGAGTCCTTTTAACTCTGGCTCTTATAGCTAATAGCTTACGCCATACTTAGCATCCTTATAAATTCGGCATGCGTTGTTATAACAATACGTAAAACTGTTAATTGAACATTCTTTTGTTCCTCGTAGTGCACCATTATCCCTTTATATATACGTGCCGTCTGCTAGTCTAATTCCCTTTACTACATGGTTACTCTAACCACCTCTATAGTCTCTAGCAAAATGACCTTGTTTTCTGCAATTTATGCAAGCTCTATCTTTAAACTATCTTTCTTGCTGTAGAGTCTGCCTAAACGTCTTCTACTACTAAGATCCCTGGTTTAGCCTCTACTCCTAGGTCCTTTAATTACTTAATTCTTAACCTCTGGGTTTCCATAGTTTCTTTTCCCACCTTTAGGTTTCTTTAGTACCACTTAGGTCTATTAGCTCTATACCATTCTATGGTTTTTAACTCTATATCTATTATTGCGTACTCTGCGCCTTATATAACTATAGAACTCTATCTTGCCCTTTCTTAGCTTGTTCCCTTTGGTAGATTCTATTATTAATCTTTATTAACTAATCTATTAACTCTCTTAGAGTATCTGTATCTTCCATTAGAATAATTACGTCCTGGACTTTAGCCTTAAGTCCCTATTTATACTATGCCATAAGCGCCCTGTCATTCCACTCAACCTATATGGCTAGTGTTTAAAACTGTGTTATATACTTAATTGCTGAAGTGCGTTATACTAAGTTCTAAAGCTTTCGTTCCACTATAGTTATAGCCTCCAAGTCTCTAAATATCTATGTTAGTTACTCTACGAACCCGTTCTAACTAGTAAATATATACCGTACATCCTAGTTAGTAGTTATTATGCTATTAGCCTATATTTCCGTGAGATACGGCTTAAACTACTTAAGTGCCCTCCCTATTAGGAACAATCCTGCATAGGCTACTTGGTCTAATAATATTGCTAACTTCGCTCCTTCCTGTGCTACCTTAAAGTGCATTTGCGTAAGAAATCCCTTAAGCTTTAACTTCTCTCCTAAGAATCGTTTAATTAAAGGTAACTTAATCTTTACTACTCTAATTCCATTAATGCGTTCTTTAAGTATCCTATTGTTGTCTTATAAGTAATTAACTATTTCCTATAACTAACCTCGCGTAACTACTTAAGAATCCCCATTGTCTATACTGGTATCACCTGGCCCTAAGGTTATAGCTCCCGTTAACGCCGTTATAACTAGTGCTGCTCTTAGTAGCATATTGTTTAAGTTTGTTTTAATACTATAACCTTAGTAGTGAATGTGTAACAGAACCTTGTAGCTTAGACTACAGTGGGTTCTATTATTAGGCTAGGTATATAAGTACGACAAAAACAACAACGTAATAATAACTGGTGGAGTGGTTGCCTAACAGATTAACTCTAATTATATTCTAAGATTTACTACAAGGAGAGAACTATCTATGGTAGGGACTAAGGTCCTTTAAATACACAACCGTACACCTAAGAAATCCTCTCTTGTACGTAAGGTGCGTGTTATCTGTATTAAACATAACGTCCCTTCTATTTAACATAGTTAATACATTTAACACTACGTGACCTCGGTTACCATTTCTTATTATATAGTTCCACCGGATCCATCCTAGACCATGCCTGTATTAACCAACTAGCTTCCGCCAACTCTTCTCCAAGTAGTTATAACATTGTACTTAAAGCGTCCGTAACACCTATTAATATTGGCTCCTATATTATATTAGCTTCTTTATCTACTCTACTAAGCAAAAGTATATACTTATAATAGGTAGAGCAAGAGATTTAATAGTTAGGTGGTTAAATAGACTATTATCTTTCCTACTTTCTAGTCTGTGAATAAGGTCGCGCTTATACTAGGGCTTTATAATAGACATTTTAACTTATCCTAATGCGATAGCGCATAATAAGACAGCCTAAGAGCCAGATTTGCAGAGGATATTATAGAGAAAGACTTAGTAATCTTTACGTCTTGTAGCTGTCTATATATTTTATAATATTTTAATAGCTTCTAAGACTTTTTTTTTTAACTATTACTTAATAAATAAAGAATCTTTAGATACTCTCTAAGTTTAATAATCTTTTCCTATGCGTCCTTAGAATTAAGTTTTTAAGACTTTGTCTTCTCTAATAATCCGGACATTAATAGGTGTAAGCTTATTCTTAGTGGGGTAGAGCGTAATACGGTATAAATAGAGTACAAATAAAAGTGTAAATAGAGTGTAAATGGGAGTGTAAGTAGAGTGTAAATAGTGTATAGATAGAGTATATTTTAAGTACAAATCTGGTACAAATACGGTGCAATAGAGTGGGAGATGCTAACTAATACTAAGCATAACAGCGCAAATACACTAATGGACCTAAATGGTTAACGCAATTTTTAGGCCTATGCGCATTAAACGCCTTAGGGATTTTCGCATTATACTTTACCAAAACATTTATTACTAATATTAACTTTCTTACCCTAACACCAAGTATAGGCCTCTATCTTAAAAGCACTAGCTCTATTTATAGAGCTACGCTATAAATACGCCAGTACTTATCCCTCTGCCATATTGGAACTAATATTAATATATATAACATAGCGTCTCCTAGGATAAATAGGGGAAAGCATTTACATGGTATATTGCATTGCTAGGTATAAAGAGGGCGGATCTTATTTAAGAACTAATACCATTGGCCTTCTCTATACTCAGCTCCTTACTTTATATACTTAGCTCATTACTAATTTTATGCTTTAATTTAGTACTACATTACCAAAGCTTTGTAAAGCAATAATGTTAAACTAGCCTAAGGTTATAAAGCCATATAAAGTATCTCTAGACACCCCTCCTAGCTGCGGAAGTCCATAAGCGCCTCTTTCTAGCCCAGTCCTACCGCACTTAGATTTAGTTACTGTCATTCACCTTACGGAGCTACTTAAGGATATATTAAAGGCAGCAAAAGCAATATCTAGCGCTATAGACACTTCCCAGGCTCCTAAGTCCTAAGCCGCCATAAAGACGCTGCCTAACTCCGCTTCTCCACCTAAGACTACTAAGGCCACAGCTATAGAACAGCCTAAACCGGGGGAAGCCAAATTATAAATATTAAAGGTGGTATATAAGAAAGTTAATAAAGTGTAAGCTCTTAATAAAATACAAGCGGATGCGGTTAATATAATTATTAGCTAGGATCCAAAAGCCTATAAATACATAATTGCCGAGCTGGTGGACTCTATAGAAGAAGCAAATAAACTAAACCAATTTGTGTTTGTCGTTTATGTTTAGATTAGTAAGAATAGTACACTCTATTAGTCTCCCCTACTACTTATAACAAAGTTATGGATAAGACAACAAAAGACCTAGCTTCCTATATCAATGTTAAATCTAAGATGTTGTGAGACGTTCTAAGGACGACCCTTTAAGATATCTATGGAATCTCTCTTGCAGAGAATATGCTTTTAGTATAGCATATCTCACTAATAGGCTATCTTAGTGTTTCAAGTTTGGAAGCTTATTTTGCGCATAGGTAGAACAGAATCTCCTCTATTATTTCCTGCCAGATCTAGAGTCGTATTAAAGCCATATAAGAGGCAATTCCAAGGACACACTCCGTTTAAAGCATTTGGACCTTTTAATAGAGTATATAAAGACTACTTATAAGCCAATTAGTAAACGCCTACTCTCACTTCTTAAAAGGAAGGAAATTACATATAATCTTCTTTAGGCCCTCTTTAAACTAGGTTTGGAGGTCTATTCTACTTATAAAGGCACTTATATAGCAAGATGTGTTATATACAATTATGGTAAGAAGAAAGTTAAGTTAAATACTTCCAAATACTTCCTTATTAAGACTTACTATATAGATTTTAACGGAAAGGTACTTAGAGAAGCTACCGCTAAGTATAAAATCTTACAATTTTAGGGAGCAATACGGATTAATCTCTATATATATCTCTTTTAGTTTTACCCCAACTTAGAAGAAACTAGGAAAGACCTAAGTATAGTCGCATATTTGTTTCCTTAGTAGGAATCTATTACTAACAATATAAGGGCTACGCGTTCCAGCTAAATAATAAGGGCGAAGTAAATAGCGGCCATGTTAAGAGTAGGATTATAGTAGATGCAGTTAAATTCCAGGAATGCAACTCTAATTACCCTAGGCCGCGAATCTATTAGAATAAGCCAACTTTAATAAACCTTAGCACTTTTAAACTAGTTCCCCCAGATAAAGACGGCCAAGTTAAGTATACGGATATTAATCTGAAATGGCTAAAAGAGCGTAACTTACTTATCTACAGTCTAACTATATTAGGTTTTAGTCTGGATAATAAAGAGTTTTATAAGTTACCTAGGCGCTTAGCAAAAGCGGTTTTATATTAACAAGCTATAGTTAAGTTTGCTATTAAGTATATAAGCGATATTAAGTGGAACCCTTTATTTAACAAACTTATTATCCCTTATAAGGAAAAGAGAATTGTTTAGGCGCTAAGTAAGTTATATTTAAATTAGGGCTCTAACTATACCTTTAATAATTTAGTACAGGGCAAAGAAAAAGGTATTATTCTCTTATTATAGTACGCTCTCTATACCTTACTAATTTAATCACTTATATAATATACTAGTGGGCCACCGGGCGTTGGGAAAATATTAATGGCAAAGGTAATAGCAGAGTCCCTTAAAGCCCCACTTTACGTAGTAAGTGGCCCATTTACTTATTTGTTAGGGTCACTTTTTAATAAACTAGATTACTGTTAGCTAATTAGGCGTAAAGGCTGTAGAAGTTAAGACAATCCTATCTATAGTCTTTATAATAGCAACCCACTAGAAAGCTACTTTGCTTCTTAATAAAGTGGACATATTTATAACCTAGCGCACGCTTAAAAATCCTAACCGTAATACCTTGGTCTCTGTATTCTTATATAAGCTAAAATACTACAAGGGGATCCTATTTATTACGACCAACTAAGTATAGATATTTGATAAAGCTATAGTAAGTAGGGTACACCTTATAATTATATATAAGCCGCTAGACAAAGGTGCGTAAAAGGATATTTAGAGGATGTTCCTAGTAAAGGCAAAGACCAGACACGGTGAGGCAGATTGCGACTTAAATATACTTAAGCATATGGCAAGCAAAAATCTTAATAGGCGAGAAGTAAGTGCTTTACCTTATTAGTAGCGCTGAGCTAACTAACTAACCCAGATAAAAAATACTGTATTAATGGCTTAAGCGTTAGCGTGCTATAATAAAACTTAAGTAAGTAAGTTATATTTGGAAACCACTATTACTGCAAATAAAGAATTCTAGTATGATTTTAGGGGAGTAGGTCTAATAGAGAATATACAATCTTATACGTAGCTCTGCATACCCCAATTATTCCCCTCTTCTCTTTGTTCTTTTATCCTTTACGTTAGCTTATTTACTAAAGTTTAGTTAGGTCTTTTATTACTAAGACATAGTTCTAGGTAGTTAATTAATGCTAGGTTCTCTTGTATCTATTGCGGTTATTATACAATAGATAGGAACCCTGTCGTATTCACTAAGCTAAATCCCTAACTAAGTAAAGAGAATAAATTAGGCCGCGGATTAAGTTAAAGTTTGTAATTGCCATTAGTATATACTGATGTTGCTACTATAGGAACGACTGGGTCGCACTTAGTATTAATGCAGCCATCTATACCTGCTTATATTATACGCGTTTAACTAGATTGTTTAGATTTAGTTATAGTATATAGTGGCGCTAAACCATACGGCGCTAAGCCCTACTAGTATATACATTAGCGAACCGCTTCTTGCCTATTTTAATTCGTAGCTGTTTTAGCGCATACCTACAATATAGGTAGACGGAGTCTATATATAGATTATATCTTATAATTTAATATTTAAATCTATATATGCATTGGTTACTCCACCAAATTTTCTAGTACAAAGTTGTTTATATAACTCGCATGTTAAGCCTCTATTGTACTGCGTAGTTACTCCAAATTAACCTAACTCCAACCCTCCTATACTTGCTATCTATATTGATCGGCCTAATAGCTAATATAGAGTACTCCTTAATATCTAATATATCCCTATCCTTAATCTCGTTATTATCCTTATTAGACTTCCTCCTAATAACAATAAATAAGATCTATACCGTCCTTAGCACTATACTATATCTATCCTCTTTTTATTCCGCCGGAATCTAAGACGGCATTATATTTCCTATTTGGTTCTATTATATAATCCCAAAACTCCCCTATATTAATAATTAGTGCTAGCTTATTTAACGTATTAAACTGGAGGTAACTAATCCAATTAACTATACCAAAAGGGATGTTTATAAACTGGATACCTCCATTATATACCATCTATAACTATAATAGCACACGTCGGGTTTTGTACTTAATTAGCTCCATCTTATTATTAGATACCTGCTATAGGAGATTTATATAAAGGTACTCCTAAAAGATGCCATATCTACTTTTATATTCTATAGCGTGTATAATACGGGCCCCTAACCTAGATATTGTAATATATCTATCTATCTTTACTAAAAGGTTACGCTTTAAGTAGTAAGTTTGGATTAAGTATAAAGAACTTCTTTCAATATAAGCTAAGGAGCAAAATACCTAAGTTAGGAAGATATTGGTTTATTAGATATTATTAGGCTCTTACCTTTCTAGTCTAGTAAGGTTTTCGCAGTAAACCCCTTCTCTATATTATAAGCAAGTATAGTAATATCCCTAGGAGCCTTTCTAACTTTTCTACTAGGCGGTTAGAAAGGGAAAGGGAAGTTAAGTGCTTAAGCTGTCTTTATTAGAGGGTTAGTAAAAACCTATAAGTCTACTCTACTGTATTTGGTCTTTACCTTTGCTAAAAACATTCTTTAAATATCCTTTTATACACCTTTATCCACCGGCTTATATTTAATCGCAAGGTATACCCTACTCTATAGCTTTATTAAATATCTACACTTACCTATTACTTAAGTTGCGATATTATGCCAGCCTATCGCCACTCTTTAAACCCCTATATTAACTTACAGAGCAGAACAACACCATAAATATACTATAATGTTGCTGTAGTCGCAAGGCTCTAGCCACAAGCGCAGAAAACTGGTAAGTGCTATATTTTAAGGAAAACGAAGATATTGTATTAATAATACTACTATAGCTAGCGCAACCTGCTGTTAATAGAAACCTTCTAACTTTGCCTATTTACTCCCTTTTTAATTTATAACAACCTATCTTTAATCGCGATATGCCTACTAAGGCTACCTATTAGGCAGTGGAAAAGGGTAAGGCTGTCCACTATAACGCGTATTTTAACTATGTATTGGCCCTAAGCCTATAAAATTGGAGTTACTAAATATATATAGCCCATTCTTACCGCCTGTAAATAGCCTATTACGACCTTGGTAAACAATGCCCTAAGGGATTACATTACTATATTCTCTTCTTATTTATAGTGCAATGTAACAGGACTAGCCCAGTTATAGTAGGAATGTCTCAGTAAAACACTTGATAGATAAATTCTGACGCTTTGATTAAATTCTGCCAAATTCTATTAAGTTAATTGAATTCTGCTAAATTCCGCTAACTTGATTAATTTCTACCAGTCTCTACCAAATTCTACTAATGTAATGGAATTTGGTTAAAACCTGTTGAAATCCATGTGGGCTTATACCTACGCGTCTGCTGCTAAGACTATGAATATTTAGTTATAAGTTTCCTATATTTCTTTCTCTTTTTTATGCAATGTCTTGTACTCTGCAAGAGCTATATACCCTTAGATTTAGATAGAATTTATATTGTTCCTTTAAATCTTCCTTAAAGCCTCTTCACGCCCTTATATTACGTTGCGTTAAAATAACTACTATTAAAATAGTAAACGAACCTAAATCCCTTTTAATAACCACGAGTATCATAACCCTAGTTAGGGAATAGTTAACCATAATATAATAGTCCTTTATGGACGCCTTAGCTTAGCAGTAGGCTGCACTGGAAGCCCAGTACTAGCGATTAATAGAAGCACTCTATAAAGAACTCTGTAATATTAAGGCATTTATATTATAGACCCTAACAGTAATACCTATAAACAAAATTAAAATAATAGTACCTAAACCTAATACGTTGAATGTAAACACCGAACTAGTAACGGTAGCTTAACCTATACCTATAGCGAACCTAGTACCTACTGCAAAATTTAAAAAGCTCCCTAATCCTCTAATATTTAATAGAAACCAAAATAACCTATATCCCTTTATAACTAAGCTCCGTCTTAAACTCTTAATAAACTATAATTAATACCCCACTAAGGCTAGTAAGGTTAGCTATAGAATATCTTATTTAAGTAAGGATGCTGTACGAACTATAGATCTATTCTTCTATAACGGCACTTTTGTTAATTTTAAAACCTTTGTCTCTCTGCTAGAATAAATATATAATAACACCAGCCGCGAATATACAGCTATTACTAAACTTAAAAACCTATAATAATGGAACTAAGACTTTACCAGCTTCTTTTTGGAATTTTTAGGCCTTATTAGTAAACTGGATTGGAATAAAGCCGCTAGAGTTACTGCCCTTTAATAAGCTATTTTGGATGAGATTAGAGCCTAGTTAGTAGGTAAAGAACTGCTAAAAAACCTATTTAAATTTGCTATAATATATTAACGAATTAACGAAGACCTTTAATATAACAAACAGATTTATTTTCTGAAGTTAACTATACCTTGCGTTTAAAACTCCTCGAAACCGGTATATGCTCTAAGGCGCGATCCTTCTCCAAGACCTAAAAGCCCTATATATAACCCTATAGACCTCAATGCTACCTAATTTTATGCACCCTTGGGAACTAACAAACAAAGAACACAAGCTATAAATAGAGAATGTTTTAGATGCGGTAAAAAAGGATATATTTAAAAATATTGCCAAACTTACCCTTTTAAAAAAGTCTGCCGTAGTTCCTCCTAATCCTTAAGTTGTACCTAATCCTTAAATTATACCCGTTCTTTAAGCTATACTCGTTCCTTAAATTATACCCGCGCTATAAATTATACTTAAATGTTACAAAGCACCTTACCTTTAGTTAACTTGGAAAATAAATTGTCCTAGGGCTAAGTCACGCCTTAGGATAAAAAGTGGAAGAGTATAAGTGTCTAGGCTCTTCTAGCGCTAATATATAACATAACTCCCTTAATATACTCGGCGAAATTTAAATACTTAGAAAATAGAAGGAAGTATAAATCCTTATAGACAGCGGAGTTACTAGCATAGGCTTTATTAATATAAACTACGCAAAAACTCAACGCCTAAATTTAAAGAAACTTAATAAGCCCTAAGGCCTATAAGGCTTTAATAGTAAACCCTTAATATATAGCAAAATAACGCACTACGCTCTTATAAAATTGTGGATAGGTAAATACCTTAAATATATTTCCCTATTTATAACACCCTTAAAGCACTACAAGATAATACTCAGATACAGATAGCTAAAACAACACAACCCTTTAATTAGCTGGGTTAAAGAAATACTAAAGTTCCATATAACTTACTACTAAAGTTATTACTTAAAAAACCATTTGCCCTATAAACATACACACAACTATTTAAATTTAATATAATATAAATTACCCTTACCATAAACCTTAAGCTAACACGATAAATCTATAACTACTAATTATAGTAAAGAATGCAAAGATATTATGTTAAATCCTCTTAAAATCTATATAATATAGGCCGCGCCTTTTATCTTATTAGTAAAAAGATAAGATTACGAAATCTTTGCTATAACCATAGAAGATATTAAGAAAGCACTAGAACTAAAATAGTATTTTAATCCTTAACCTTTTATACCTAAAGAGTACCACGACCTAATTAACAAGTTTAAAAAACAATTTATAGACTAACTAGCCCTATACTAAGAGAAGCATAATTTTAAGATAGAACTTAAGCCTAGCATAACACCAAAGTTCGGTCCGCTATATAGTATGTTATAAGAAGAACTGCTTATAATATAATAATACCTTAATAAGTATTTAGAAAAAGGATTTATTCGCCCTAGTTAATCTCTATTTGCCTTACCTATACTATTTATTAAAAAGCTAAGAGGAGGCTTAAGATTCTATATTAATTATTAAGCTCTAAACATAATTATAATTTAAAACCAATATCTAATTTCCTTAATTTAAGAGACGCTTAACTAATTAGTAAAGGTATAGTACTTTATAAAGCTTAACATAATTACCGCCTTTAATAAAATTCGTATATATAAGGGAGATAAGAAGTATACAGCCTTTTATATATAATAGGGACTCTTTAAATACCTAGTAATGCTATTTAGCGTAAAGAATAGTCCTAGTACGTTTTAGTAATATATTAATAATACACTTTATAAACTTCTTAATGTATTTATTACCGTATATATTAATAATATTTTAATCTACTCATCCTTACTTTTTAAATATTAAAAATACGTTAAAATGGTCCTTAAACGCTTATAAAACGCGGGCTTATAATATAATATTAAGAAATGCAAGTTCCACGCGTCCAAGGTTATATACTTAGGCTTAATTATATCCTGTAACGGAATTAAAATGGACCCTAAAAAAGTTGCTGTAATTATAAACTAGGAAAGTCCTAACAATATATAAGATATTTAAGGATTTCTAGAATTTGCAAATTTCTATTAATAATTTATTAACTACCTTTTAGAAGTTACTTAGCCGTTAGTAAACCTAATAAAGAAAAATTTAAAATTTAAATAGACCGCTAGATGCGAACGAGCTTTTAATAACTTAAAATATTGCTTTATAACTACTCTAATCCTTACTCACTTTAACCCTAACCTTAAATGTATTGTTAAAACGGACTTGTTAGATTATGCGCTAGGGGGAGTGTTATTATAATATAATAAGAATGGCGAACTATGTCTAGTAGCCTTTTTCTCCTAAAAACTCGCCCCTGCCAAATTAAACTATAAGATATACAATAAGGAACTACTTATAATTATTAGATACTTTAAACAATGGCGTCCTAAGCTAGAAGGATTGTTGTTTCCAATATATATATTAATAGACTATAAGAACCTGCAATACTTTATAACTATAAAATAATTAATATAGCGCCAAATTTGTTAGGCCGAATACCTCTTATAATTTAACTTTAAGATTATGTATTAATTAGGCAAACTTAATTAAAAGCCTAACGCATTAATATAATAATTATAGGACTTACCTGCAAATACTTTAGATAAACAGATTATAAATTAATTATAGATCTTACTGCCCCCTAAATATTTTAAAAAACTATATCCTATGTTTCTAGATATGGAACTTAATAGGAATAAATTGGAAGTTAATAAATAGGAAATAGAAATTAATAAGCTAATAAAATATAAATATAAGAATAATATATAGATATTAGATATAATAAAGGCGATCTAAACTAGAAAATAATAGTATAAGGATATTATACTTGCTAAATGCGAAATTTAAAATAATTAATTGTACTATTAACAGAAGATAGTAGTTCCGGATTTTAAACCTTTACAATTTAAGATACTCAAATTTGTATACAACTTCCCTATAGTAGGATATCCTGGCCATATAAAGACCTATAAGATTGTTTAATAAGTATATTACTAGCCTATAATACACAACTATGTACGGAAATATGTTTAAGTATATAGGATGTATATACATAGAAAAACCTCTTATATAAAGAAGCAAGGAGTACTTTAACCGCTACCAATCTTAATATAAAGATGGCGCGATATTTTAATTAACTTTATAGTTAACTTGCCTAGTAGTAATAGGTTTATAAATATTATAGTAGTAGTTAACTATTTTATAAAAATGCAATATATAATTCCTATAGACTTAATTAATGCGATATTAATAGCCGAATGTTTTATTAAGTATGTCTTTAAGCTACACAGACTTCCTAATATAATAATATCTAACTATAGAAGCCAGTTCGTTTTAGACTTCTAGTAAGCTCTATATAAATAATTAAGCATTTAAACACAACTCTTAACTGTGTTTTATCTAGAGACAGATAGTTAAACGGAAATTGTAAACATAATTATAGAACAATACTTATAAATATACTGCTCCTACCTACAAGATAACTGAGAAAAATAGCTACCTTTAGCTAAGTTTACTACAAATAACACAATAAATGTATTAACAGGCATAATACTATTCTATATAACCTACGGACAAAACCCTTAACTTAAATTCAAGCTATAACCTAATATTAATATAACAGGACCCACGATTAAATGGATCTAGTTAATTAACGCGTATAACTTTACCGATTAAATAAAGCAGTTAATGGAACTGTTATAAAGTAAGTTAATATACGCTTAAATATTACAGGAATGGTATGCAAATAAAGAACGAGCTCCCGTATGGGACTTTAAGGAAGGTAATATAGCTTACCTAAGTATATAAAACCTAAAGACTTAACGGCCTTTAAAGAAACTTAATTAGAAGTTCGCGGGCCTATACTAAATTAAGAAGAAACTAAGCCTATATGCCTATAAGCTTAAACTACTAACTAAAATGAAAATACACCTAATATTTTACGTAAGCTTACTATAACCCTTAAGAGACGATTCTATAACTCGCGAAATTCCGCCGCTACCTCCCGTAATTATTAATAATGGCAACGGTTCGTACTTTATTAACTGTAGGAATCACGGTGGGGGGGGTTTTGGTTTCAATCGATTTCTTCTTCTTTCCTCCTACTTCTACAGGTGGAATTTGATGGATCTCCTAAGCTCGCTTAGCTCACGTGGTCAACCCAATTGGTTACAAGCAACTGTGTCTACTATATTACAGAACCTTATTCAGACATTAACTTAATTAATAATATACGATAAAAAACATGATTTAAACGATTTGAACTTTTTATTAAGTAGAAAGGATATAAAATACAAACCTAGAAAACCTTTAAATAGGTTAAGGCTAATGCGCCTTCCCTGGTAAAAGAATTCTATAAAGACTATCCTTCGCGGCCTGCTCTGGCTGGATAGACATAATATAAAGGTAAATAACTGTTACCTAACACGAAGACATAAAACATAATAGCAGAAAACTTAAAATTAAAAAGAACTTAAACCACATTATAACGCTTATAAGGCGATAAGTTATAAATTCTTAACTAAATTGAATTATTTTAGACCTTTGGCTAAAGGGGGGGGTATTATAACGGGACTAGCCCAGTTACAGTAGGAATGTCTTAGTGAAACACTTAATAGATGAATTTTGATGCTTTAATTAAATTCTGCTAAATTCTGCTAAGTTAATTGAATTCTGCCAAATTCTGCCAACCTAATTAATTTCCACCAGTCTCCACCAAATTCTACTAATGTAATGGAATTTGGTCGAAACCTGTTGAAATCCACGTGGGCTTGTGCCTACGCGTCTGCTGCCAAGACTACGAATATTTAGTTATAAGTTTCCTATATTCCTTTCTCTTCTTCACGCAACGTCTTGTACTCTGCAAGAGCTATATACCCTTAGATTTAGATAGAATTTATATTGTTCCTTCGAATCTTCCCCGAAGCCTCTTCGCGCCCT
>Ga0307507_10003105_pt1 | contig 33090 bp, 5 predicted proteins | sample 7_EM_MG_FD_207223 | JGI IMG/M metagenome (GOLD analysis project Ga0307507, IMG submission 207223) | Populus trichocarpa ectomycorrhiza microbial communities from riparian zone in the Pacific Northwest, United States - 7_EM | ecosystem: Host-associated > Plants > Roots > Unclassified | place...
TGGCGCGCCAGGAGCTCCATGAGCTTTAATCCACGCCACGCCGGCGTTAATATGAAGCTATCCAGATCCAAATCCAGCTGGAGCGCCATAGCCAATCCAAATCGTCGCCAGTCCAAATAGATCACTGGCCCAGACATTCGCTAAGAGAATACACGGAGCCTGGGAGACTGCCCAAGCAATTATAAAAAAAGCACAAGAGAAGAAAGAGGCCGACGTAAACCAATATCGTCGCGAGGTAGACTTCTACGTAGGAGATAAGGTATGGGTGTTAACAAAGAACTGGAAGACCTAGAGGCCGAGCTATAAGCTAGACCACCAAATAGCTGGCCCCTACGAGATCCCTAAGAAGGTAGGGCACTCTTTTAAGGTTAAGCTACCAGAGTTAATGAAGATCCACCCTATCTTCTCTCCAGACCGACTGCGGAAGGCCGCGGACGACCCGTTGCCTGGACAGTACAACGACCCCCCACCGCCAATTCAGATTGCAGAGGATGAGGAATGGGAAGTTAAAGAGATCTTAGTAGTTAAGAAAGACCGCGGTACCCTAAAATACCGTGCGAGCTGGGTAGGTCACAACAAAGATCTAGAATGGTACCCCGCATCTAATTTTAAGTACTCTCCCCATAAGCTACGGGACTTCCACCTAGCCCACCCTAACCTCCCTAGACCACCACGCCAATTAGAAAGCTGGATTAAATGCTAGGAAGAAGGGGTAGATAACTATAACAATTTAGATAACAATAAGGAGCTCAGACAACGCCTAAGGGCAGGCTTTTTTAGGAGGGGGGGGTGATGTAACGGTGCTAGGGCAACGCCACCTGCCATACTCAGTGGACCCTGACTCCTGCCAACCAATCAGGATTTTCCATCCCCGGGATGGAAAATCGCCATTGGCTCGCTTACTACTAGCGCCTTGGCGACCCCTTTGTATCTTGCCAGTCTCTGACAGACTTCTTCTTCTCCTTAGCTTAGTATTCTTGTATGGTAGCAATCTACAAGCTTCGGTTCAGAAGCATTTATACGAGCCCGTCACAACCAGCGCCGTAACAATAGCACCCTAAAGCACCCTATTAAACTTATACTATACTAAAATAAGCCCCTAGGGGGCTATAGATAAAGGCTTTAATAGAAACCCTTAGTATCTTATTAAAAGTTAAATACAGATAATACATACAACTATTTTAAAGCTTTTTTATTTACTTAAAGCCGTTTACAAAGCTAATCTAATAAGTACTATATCTGCTCCTACTATAGATTAACCTACTATATAGCTGCTTTCTTATTAACCTTTTAGGCCTATACAACCCACCTAATCTCTTTAATAACCTTAAGCCGTAGGGAGTACTATTAGACCTGCTTTTACTAACTAGCCTACTATCTACTACCCTATTTAGAATCTAGTACTACTATAAAAGGATTGCCTCTTAGCCCTTTGGTCTACTTATACTAAAGGGCCTATATAGAGTTTACTATGCGGCTTATATAGTATATAGGTGGAGACTTAGACCTAGGCTTTAGCTATAGCTGCAGCTCTAGCTGCAGTAGTAGTAGCTATAGTAGTAGTAGTAGCGGTAGTAGTGGCGGCAATAGTAGCGGCGAAGCTATACGGGAAGGAAAGCCTATAGCGCTTGCCTAAGTAGATATATATCTACTAGATCCTATAATAGATAAAGCTAAAGGGGCTACTTCTATAGGTAGACGTAGGGAGTTAGTAGACTGGCCCTAAGGCTATATCGCTGCTGTAGCTAAAGGGGCTTCTAGTTAAAATATAAGGCCTATAGATGTTAGCAGTTAAAGCTATAAATACTAGGCCCCCTAGGACTTATCTAGACAGTCTAATAAGCCCTTAATCTCGCTAGCTGTTTGCTTATTTTTAGCGTATAAAGCCTTTAATTAGTTAGCAAGGAGTGGCATATATAATAGACTACCGATACTATGCTAAGACATAGTACTGCAGCCTGGAAGGCTCCAAGACAGTGTCAGCACTACCCTTGTATATCTTGTATTTCTTACTACCTGTCTCTGTTGCCTGTACCTAATCTTATGTATATATTATACCTGATTTCCATAGATTTACAATCAAGTCGCTCACTTAATTCTCCCACACTGCAAAGCTTACAGCATAGCCTAATAGAGAATTAATAGCTTATTTAGGCTTCCCATCTCTTCCTATAGGTAGGGCTCTAGCTCCTACGTAAAGGCTTTATACACCTTATACTAAAAAACAGGGTGGCTTTATACTAAATGGCTTGGGAATATCTTATAAAGGGTTACTAAGTTTTATAGAATAACCTTGCGGAGGTAAAAGAGAAGGCTTATAACCCCTATAGCGGTAAGGTTATTAATCTAGTATAGCTATAGGCTAAAACAGTCCTTCTATTTATCTAGTTTGGGCTATATTATTAATAGTAGCGTATTAAGCAGTATAATACCCGCATGGCGAATTTTAAAGCAGCCTATCTATAAGGGGTGCCCTACTATTAACCTTATAAATTCTCATAGGAGAGAGTTTAAGTAATAGCCTACTATTTGCTCTTGGTTTTACCTCCTAGTGCGTTAAATCTAGTCCTTACTAACCCCCTTTAGCTCCGCTGTCTTAGCGCTAGCGCTTTACCTAATATATATTTTCTTCTCTAAGAAGACGCTAATGTATTAGAAGGCCTTTATAACCCAATCTCACTATAAATTATATAAGAGGGCCGCCTTATAGTCCCTTATACTACTTTTAATTAGGTATATATTATACTATACTAAGCGCCTACTAAAGTTTAAAAATGGCTTAGTACTAAGATTTTAGCAGTATAGAAGATAGAAAGCTAGCCTACTAAGTATATAAATAAGCGGCTTTCTGTTCTATAGGGCCCTAATAGTCTTAAGGCAGCTATACTAGTTCTACTTACCTATGCGCATAGTAAATATTAAGGGTATATAGCATGTAGGGCCTTTACTCTTAAACTTAAAGGTAAATAGATCTAAGATTTTAGCAAAGCGTTTATTGCCGCTGTAGGTAAGTATATAGTAGCCTAGTAGGATATTAATAAGTATATAGGAGTAGCACTCTAGGGATAAGACGGCGCCCCTAGTTTAGAGCTTACGGCAGACACTTTAAAACTCCTCCTTAGTATAGCCGTTAAGGAGGGTATCTCTACCCTTATTAGCGAACTGCTCTTTCTTACACTATATATCCCTCCGCTATAGCGTCTTTAGGTACTTCCTAATACTATCCTCTTACGGAGATAGGTAGCTGTTTATTTCTATAACTTTCTATATTTAATAGAGGTCCGTTAGAGCGGTAATATAGCTATAAACTAACCGCCATAAGAGACGCGTCTTCTCTTAAGGTATATTACTGTTAGCTTTATAGCTCTTTCCTTTTAAGGGCTAGTATATAACCTCCTTAATAAGAAAGAGAAGTAGCTTATCCTCTATAATAGTATTGCTATTATAGTACTGCTTCTATTTATAGAAGGCCTAGAGCTAGATAATATATTAGCCGTGGGGCGTAATAGGGGATTATATCTTTCTTACCTTAAACTCTCTTTGCTTTAGTTTATATATTAAAGACGTGTTCTTAGGCCTAGTAGTATATATAAGGGCAAGGACATACTACGCATTAGCGCGTAATTTGGCATTATTAGCAATATTAATCTCTACGTGGTTGGTTAGCGCTATCTTATATAGCAGGTATAATAGCAGACGTGCTACTATAATTAAGGATTAGGTAGAAAGGACTTTTTTATATATACTTATGGCCCTAATAGCCCTAATTACCGTATGGTTGGCGTCTATTAGCGGCTTAATTAGTAGGTAGTCCTTAATACGCGTATTTTCTTAGCTTGGCGCTTATAGCGCTATAGAGATCATTAAATCTACCCTAGGTAGCTAGCTAAATATGTAATTTCCTGGCTAACTAAGAATAAGCTAGGCCTCTTATGTAACGGAGCCTTGTAGGGGTACTACGGTGGACTCGTTAATGGGCTGGGTATGTAGGTATAAACAACAAGTCAATAACGTAATAACAACTGGTGGAGTAGTTGCCCAATAGACTAACTCCAATTATATTCTAAGATTTACTACAAAGAGAGAACTATCTAGGTAGGGACTGTGGTCCTTTAAATACACAACTATACGCCTAAGAAATCCCTTTACTTCGTAAGGTACGTATGCTCTATATACTCTATTCTATAGATTACACAAATCACACAGATTATATAGATTACATTATATAACCTTAGCTACTATTCCTCGTTATATAGTTCCACTAGATCTATCCTGGACCGTGCCTATATTAACTAACTAGCTTCTACCAACTCCTCTCTAAGTAGTTATAATATTATACTTAAGCTGTCCGTAACACTATCTCCCTCCTCTTTATCTTCGTCCTTAAAGATTCCTAACATCTCCAAGTTGTCTACTAAAGGTGTGATGTCTGTCTAATTAATCTAGTTAATATTTTTACTTATTATACCTAAAGCCTCTTCTTCTTCTTATACCGTTACTGCAATACTATCTTTTAGTAAGATTATGCCATCTCCATGTTCTTATTATACGAAAAAGGGGTTGGTCTATATTACACTAGTAAGTCCTTTGTCTTAATAACCTTCCTCTTACTTAGAGTGCACTAAAGCGAATATTTAATTGTCCTGCAATGTTCGCTCCATCTCTAACGCTAAGTGTGCGCGTCCTATAACTCTTAATAGTCTTTAAGTTCCCTAAGTAACTTATTATAGGGTCTTGTGTTTAATCTACTACTATAAAGCTTAATAATAAGCTTTTAAGTGCCCTAGGCAAGATTTATTATCTTTAAGACAAAGACCATACTTACGCTAAGCGGGTAAGAGATAAGGAGCGTTATGCTCTAAAAGCCTACGCCTTTACTTATGCTCAACTGCTTTATCTCAAAAAAGTACGTAAGAAGGTTTATTCTAAGAAGTGGAAGCTTGTTTAATAGGGTTTATCTAAACTAGGTAATAAAAAAGTAGCGTTTCTAGAGAAGGAAACAACTTTAAGTAATATAGTAGTTGCTCTTCCTAAGTCCCCCTTAGGTAACTTATCCTTTAGCAATCCTTTTTTAATGCTCCCTAACCTACTTTCTTCTAATACTCCTATACCTTTCCCCTAGCGTTCTTTAGGTTGCTTAGTGGTTCCTAGGTAGTCTTACTATAGCCTATCCACTTTACTTTATACCATATTTTATTATTAACGTCCTTATAACTAATAATCTTTAAAACTTATTATTTGTCTTTTTCCTGTCCTCTATACGTGTCTACCTTATAGACTAGTAGTTTAACGTTCCTATATACTGGCTCTAGTATTATAACATGCTATATAGGGTAGATCTTTATTTTGGCTAGTAGGTTTAACTTATATATAACCAATAAAATTCTTTTCGCGGTTTTAAAAGGTCCTAGTCTAACATGGTCTAACTTCTTACTTGGTCATTAACTCTTAAATTTTTTATATAGTAGTCACACTTTATCTCCCTCCTTAAGATCTGGTCCCTTAGATCTCTTAGCATTATAGTACCTTTTTATTCTTTCTTATACTATCTTAGCTGTTTCTTTAAGGTCTATATAAAGGTTTATTAACATCTTTATTCTTTCTTTGGCTATACTACTTGTTTTCTTTACTTAATATAGCAATAGTAATATTCTTAGTTTGTATCTATAATTTGCCTTAAATGGTAATGTCCCTGTTCCTTCTTATAGTATTATGTTATACGTAAACTATATAACTAGTAATAACAATACCCAATTATTCTGTGCATGATTAATATAATACCTTAAATACTATTCCAGTGTCTAGTTTAACCATTCTGTTTGTCCGTCCATCTGCGGATAATACACTGTTAAGGTTACTGCGCGAACCCCTTATTCTGCCAAGAATACCTCCCAAAACGCTGCTATAAATCTTGGGTTTTTATCCGATATAACCTTGTCTAGTACTCTATATCTTATAAACACTTCTTTAACATAGATTCTAGCGATATCTTCTACTAATATTTCTTCTGTATAAGCGATAAAGTATCCCTACTTTATAAGCTTATCTACTATTACTAAGATTACGTTATAATCTTATCCACTAATAGGATCTTTTAACTTTAGTAACTTAACAATAAAGTCCTATAATATAACTTCCTATAGTCTTTCTAGTATCTTAACAGGTTGTAGCTCTCCGTACAGCTTATGCCTTATTAGTTTGTTTCTCTAGTAGTCTAAACACTCCTTTATAACTTACCTCATTAGTCCCTAGATTCCTTAAACAATATACTCTTCTTAAAGTCTTAATACTAAGCCTATAGCTCCGTTGTGTCCTTAAGTTAGTCCCTTATAGAATAACTTAACAAACTCTCTTGCAATAGACCTTAGAACATAAGTTACTTCTCTATTTTTATACTGTTCCGTATCTAGATCCTCTACCTATACATTATAGATCTTTTATATCTAATTACTCTTAGGTAATTTATAAGCTTAACTTTCTCTAGTTGCTGCGATTTTTGGATAATTATACCTAATTAATCTGTCTTAATCTTTTCGCAGTAAAGCCCCTAATGGCTTTTCCTTATTTTATAACTCTGCCTTCCTACTAAGTGCGTCTACTCTTGCGTTTTTAGTACCCTTAGTATACTAAATTTCAAAATAATACTCTGTAAGCATTTCCGCCCATTTAACCTATCTTCTATTTAGCTCCTTTATTATTAGGAACCCTATAAGGTTCTTATAATCCGTTTTAACTACAAATAGTTTCTCTATACCTTACAAGAATACTCTTTATTCCTTAAGTGCTGCAACTATACCTAATAACTCCTTATTGTAAATGTCGTAGTTTAACTCTGGTGGTGTTATCTTTTAACTATAGTACGTTACTAGATGCTATGCGTCCTAATGCTTTTATAGTAAGTATGCTCCTAGTGCAAAGTCTAATACGTCTATCTTAATAACCGTTTCTAACTTTAGTTAGTAGATCTTAAGGATTAGTTCCTGGGTAAATAACTCCTTAAGTTCTTTAAATAGTTTTCTTTGTTCTTTTGCCCAAACCCACGGTTCCTCTTTTTTTGTTAGCCTTATAAATAGCTTAATACTCTTTAACCACTGTGCTATAAACCTCCTATAGTAATTGCAAAACCCTAAAAATAATCTTAACTATGTAACGTTCTCCAGTTCTTACCAGTTTACTATAGCTTTAACTTTCTTTAGGTCTATGCTAATTTTTCCTAATTTAATAATAAATCCTATAAAATCAGTTTTTCTTATAAAGAACTCGCATTTCTTAATTGCTACTAGCATTTGTTCTTCTTATAGTCTCTTTAAAACCTACTTAACATGTTCTCTATGTTCTTCCTCGCTTATTAAGTAGATAATAATGTTGTTAAGGTATACCATAACAAACTTATTAAGGTGTTCTCCTAACACACTGTTAATTTATTTTTAGAATGTTACTGGTGCGTTTGTAAGCCTAAATTGCATAACTAGCAGTTTATATAGTCCTTCCTTTAACCTAAAGGCTGCCTTCTACTTATCGCCTTTCTTAATCCTAATCTGATAGTACACCCACCTTAAATCTATTTTTATGAAGACTTACGTATTACCTATCCTATCTTAGATTTCGCTAATTAAGGGTAAAGGATATCTATCCTTTCTAGTAATGCTGTTGAACTGTCTGTAGTCTATATACATCCTAAGTTTTCTATTTTTCTTTAGGATAAATAATACTGGATATCCTACTGACGATTGTAATGGTCTAATATATCCTTTTTATAAGTTCTTCTGGATAAACTCTTTAAGCGCTACTAACTTGGTTTTAGTAAGCTTATAGGTTAGAAAGAACTTTGGACTTATTCCTGGTTCCAACTCTATCTTATAGTCCTATACTGCATATTTTAACAGCTTTTCACTTTCTAGTGACCATAACTTTTTGCCATACTTATAGTATCTCTTTAGTACATAACTTAAGCTTCGCTTAGTCTCTTTATATGTTGCTCCGACCTAGTACTATACCAACTTGGTTTACTATTGCACTTTGCGATATTAAGTATCCCTAATATTAACCTAACCTATAATCTAATTAATCTTTAGATTGTATTCCTATAACTAAGGCATCCCTAGTATTGCCTTATCCTTTCCTAATAGTAGGATATTAAAAGACATCTTAACCTGTCTTCCTTTAATAGTTAACTAAATAGGTCCTGTTTTGAGATTAATAATACCTCCTTTATATGCTATCTAATCTCTGAAATTGTTATAAGTAGATATAGGTATTCCTTCTGTCTATGTGGTAACCCTATTCTTTCCACTACTACTAGTAACACATGGTTCCTTATTACTCCACTATCTATTAACGCTTCAAACTGCTAATCTTGCCACTAGATTTATAAATTTAGGTATTGTCCTTAAATTCCTTTAAGGGTCTAAGGCTCTACTACTAATTCTCTTTGGTTTTATAGGCCTCCCCTTTTCCTAACTATTAGCTACTAAATCCTATTTATACTTGGTCCTCTTTAGGCCAATACTTAGTTTATTTCTTTTCCTTTATATGCCATAGATAAGTGTTTTCTAGGCACTCCTACCACTATTATCCATCTAGCTATTCTTCTATAAGGAATCTTCCTAGTTAAAGTATTAAGTCCCCTTAGCTTTATACTTCTACTAGGTGCTATTTATATATATACTTAGCGTCTCTAAACTGCCTTTCCTTAGGCGCCTAATATATCCTTACTAGGTACTTCCAATTTTTGTCTTTTAGTGCTCTATGCATATTACATATATTATCTATATAAGCTATCTACAATAGTATATAATACGCTAGGTGCTTTAGGTTAACTCTTAGCTTATCTTTATCCTTAAGTTTAAACCTATACCATGTTAATCTAACCTCTAGTATCTCTATTGTGGGTACTAAGATTTATTACTTACTTCTCCAGTCCCTAGATCCTTCTTTTAGGTTCCTTAATATTATAATTAACGCTCCTTTAATGTAATTCATGCGTTTCTCCATAATAGGTTGGTCTTGGACAACTTTTTCATCTAGCTATATATAGAAATCTTCCTATTTATTAGTGTCGTTGCCTATACCACTTTCTATATAACTAGTTTAGTGTATATAGTCTGTCTATTAGAAAGTACCTTATTATTACTACCTTATAATATCCTTTAGTATGTCTTTTCTTAAACCTAGTTGGAATCCCTAGATCCTCTTCTTATTCCAGTTTATTTAGCTATTTTGCTCTAGGCGTCCCTACCTTAGGCCTATTAGTAATTCTTTATATAGGTACTTTGTCCCTTATATAACCTACTAGAACGGGATAATATTAAGGCTCTAGTTTAATTTAATTAATTAACTAGTAATAGGAAAGGAGCTCTTGCTGCACCTAGCCTAAAAAGACCAAAACCAACCAAAAAGAACCCCGAAAAACACCCAGAGAATCCCCCTAAGATGCCTACATCGCAGGGGAGGCACATGTCAAACGACGGTGGTTCGCACTCGCGCGCGACCGCCAGAACCACGCCCAGCAATGGCCCTCCACAACAAGAACGGGCGAATACCACACTATAAAGCGGAAATACCTCTATTAAGAAGGCATCTAACAAAATATAAAGCCTATTAGACGTGTCTAGTATCTATAATTGCGGGGAAGCAACCGTTAGCTATAATAAACTAATATAGCTAGTAGAATGGCTCCGCTAGTCTAGCGTTCCTTAGGCGCCCCTTTAGTAATCCCTTAATTAAATCCTCTAATAGCTAAGCAAAATTAAAAATAAATAAAACCCCTCCTTACTAGCGAACCGCACCTAGGCCGCTATAGCTGCGCTTTTATAGCATAGGGAACCTAACCCCCTTAAAATAATAACTGGGTATATAATTATAATATAACTAAATATAGAAAAAGTAGAGGGGCTTAGGAGATAATTAGAAACAGAAATTCTTATAAAGATTTATAAGGAAGTCTATAACGCCGTTATAGTCTAACACCTAAGGAGCGGAGATATTAGAGTTACCCTAAAGGACTAATAGGGAAAGGAACGAGCTGTAAGGGTAGGGGATAGGCTAGGAGAATATATTAGTATAAAAGTGCTCTGTAAAGACTACCTAGTTGAAGTCCTAGCGGTTCCTATAAGCCTTAGGGTAGAAAAGGGATGCTAGGCGAATAACATAGTAACTATATAGAAGATAGTAAAATATATGGAACGCCTTATACCGGGACTTAAGATTACCTAAATCTAATAGCTTTAATAGGAAAATGTAATCTAAGCATATAATAAGAATAATAAGAGGATATAAGAGTTGTTAGAGACTTGCTAGGGAGACGCCGGTTAAATGCATGGCTCCCTTATTATTAGCATATATATACTAGGAATGCAAAAACTCCTTATCTAAAAAGGAATAATTATAAATAGCCTTATATATAATATAAGGCTCTATAACTATAAACTACGCCTAGAATGATACTATTGCTGTATATAATAGGGACACACCCAATCCATATACGCAGTATAGGTATGCTGCGGCTACTATGCGGGCCCCTATAATATAAGATACTGCTTAAATTAAGACTAAATAAAATGCGTAAACTGTTACTAAAGCACATATAAGGCGTGGGAGAGAGTAGACTGTATTAAATATAGGAGATGGAAGGTAAGGGCTTAACAGCTACGGGAATAACTACACGCTAGGTTATATAAATAGAAATAATAGGTAATAAGCTAGGGGGATATAGGTGCCTTCCTAGCGTTCCCTACCTTTAATATTAGGGGGCTAGGCTAGCTATTCTAAGCCTTAATAGGCCAGAAGCGATACTGCGCGATATTACTAGACTGAATAGGGATATAAGGGTTATAGGGGATATAAGGGAGAGGACGCCCTATAGGAAGACCCCTATAAATAGCTATAGTAAGCTTAAGACTAGGATAATTAAGAATTAGACTAAACGCGGTAAATTTAACATTTATAGCCGACTTATAAAGGGCATAAAGCTAACTAGTAAGACTAGGGGAAGAACTGGAGATGATAATAGATTTAGATATAGAAGCGCTAGTAGGAATATAAGATACAGAAATGGAAAGCCTTATATAAAATAAGTAGCAATTAGGGTGTAGATATAAGAGATAAAAGTTCTAAAAATCCTAGAGAAAGTGGAAATAGAAGAAGTAAAGAATAAAGGAAAGTTAAACAACCCTTACTAGGGGTCCGCCACCTATCTATTATATAGTATAACTGCGGCAATATAAACCACCGCCTTATAAGGCCCCTACTAGACAGTCTAGACTTAGAGAAATACTATATCCTTGCTATATAAGAGCCGTATTATAATACCTACATATAATTAATATACTGCCCCTAAGGATTCCAGCTTCTATACAAACTAAAAGTAGCTATATATATATGCTTTATAATCAGCAAGGCTGTTAGCCTATCCTTATAGTTATAGCAAGCAATTAACCTAGATATTGCAGTTATAACAATCCAGATATATAGGGGACCAGTATAAATTATTAATGTGTATAACCCTAGGGTTAAAGGGGTCCTATAAACAGAGAATATTATATTAGTAATAAGCTTACTGGAAACCAAAGGCACAGAGTCTATTCTATTAGGAGATATAAACCTCTACTACCCGCGGTAGGGGGGTATCTATGTCGCTGCTAAACGATAGGTAGAGTGCCTACTAAGAGCTATAGATATCTGGGGCCTTAAGCTAGCTACTCCCCTAGAAGCAATTACGTGGCAATAAGGCACTACTAGAAGTATAATTGACCTTATATTTATAGATAATGGCCTATACTAGAGACTTAAAAGGTATATCCCTAAAGAAGAATGGGTACTTATCTTAAACTATATCCCCATCTAGATACAGCTAGATTTGGATATTAAGGCGCAACTAAATAGTAAAAGATACGTAATAAGGAAGCTTAAGATAGACAGTTTCCTTAATATAGTTAAATAATAACTTTAAGACCTAGAAGAAATCTACCTAATACTAAACAAGTAAGGCTTATTAGCTACCCCTAAGGAAATTAACTAAAGACTAGAAAGGATCTAGGTAGTAATTAAAAACGGGCTAGAAGAGTATTGCCCAGTCTTAAAACTAGGCCCCTATACGCGATATATATAGTCCGCATAATACGCGGTTTTTATAGCTAGCTAATGATGAGCAAGAAGGAAATATATAAGCAGCCACAACCCTAAAGATAAGAGACGATATAAAGACATAAGAAACCAGCTAAAGAATACCCTAAAAAAAGAAGTAAGAAATAACTGGAGACGGTTTATAAATAAATATACTACTAACCTAAGCATCCCCTATAATAAGGGCCTTTGGACTATAGTAAGATGGGTAAAGAAAAAGGCGGGATGCTTAGTAGAAGACCTATATCTACTACCCCTATAAAGAGCAGGCGAACCATAGGCTATAAGCAATAATAATAAAAAGGCGAAGATCCTTATAGAAAGATTTTTCCCTTAACCGGCTCTAGTAGACCTTAGTAATATTACTGGCAAAACACCAGTTACTTGCCTAAGGGTTAACAGCGATATAATAACTAAAGAAATGGCTAGAACTATTAATCGCCTCTTAAATAATATAGTACTAGGACTAGATAGGATCCTAAACAAAGCCTTAAAGACCTATGGTCTACTTATAGTACCTTAGCTTATAGATATAGCTAGAGCATGCTTTGTAATAGGCTACTACCTATAACTTGGAAGATCTATAATAACGGTTATCTTATAAAAAGAAGGTAAAGTAAACTACTTAATCCTAGGAAGCTACCGCCCTATTACCTTAGAAAACACCCTAAGCAAGATCTTAGAAAAGGTTATAGTGGACTATATAGCAGATATAGTAGAGGAACACGCCCTACTACTATAAAGCTAAATAGGGGCAAGAAAGAATTGCTTAACACTATTAGCACTTACACTACTCGCTACTACCATTAAAACTGCATGGGCTATACGTAAGGACTTTATAGTATTAATGCTTAGCCTAGATATTAGTAGCGCCTATAATAATATACCCTATAAGCGCCTCCTATATATCCTTAGGGCAAAGGGCTTCCTAGAATAGATTATATAATTTATTTAAGGGTTTATAGGCCAGAAAGAGATATTACTGGTCTTTAACAGATACCAGAGCCCCCCTATTGCAGTTACAATAGATATACTATAAGGATTACCTCTTTTGCCTATACTCTTCCTTTTCTTTATAAGTAACTTACTTAACACCTTTAAGAAAGGGGCGACCTAGGGGATAGGCTTTGTTAATAATATAAACCTAATTATATACAGGCCAACAGCCGTAGAGAACTGCAGAATACTAGAAAAAGCCTATAACACCTATATAGAATGGGTAAGATGATATAGAGTTTAATTCTTACTAGAGAAATACTAGCTAATCTATTTTATAAGAAAACGCAACTAATCTGTAGATCTTTAGTATATAATCCATATTTAAGGCTTTGGGGATTAACCAGTTTAGGGCCTAAGGGTATTAGGAGTATGGGTAGATATTAAGCTCTGGTAGAGCGTATATACGGTATAAGCGGCCCGTAAGGGCTAAGTATAGTATATTGCATTATCTAGGATTGTTAATTCTATATAGGGTCCATACTTCTAGAGGTTACGCCTATTATACATAGCAGTTATCCGGCCAACTATAACATATAGATCTAGTATTTGGGCCATTAGAGAAACTAAAAAGGGCCCCCCTAAATTACTCCTTAAACTACTCTAAAAGGTCTAAATAGCCTGCCTTTGGAGTATAATAGGTGGGTATAAGCGAACGGCTATAGCACTGCTTAAGAAGGAAGCCAATATTCCCCCCCTATAACTATATATTAAAGCCACTGCAATATAAAGGGCGCAAAGTAAACGCAACTCTAATGTTATAAAGTATATTGAGACACGCCTAAATAAACTATAGAGGGACCCTAGGGTGCCTTATAGGAGAATAAACTAATAACCCTAAAGTGGGGAAGAGATATTAGAGAAATAGGTAAAGAAAGTAGAAGAAGAATAGTGCTGTATTAGGGCCCAGGCCTATATAGAGGAGGAAGGGAGACGCGTAAGAGGCCAGTAAAAATAATAGTAAGAAAGAGAAAGGAGCTAAAGTAGAGTATAAAAGAACGCTAGGAAACCATCTTCCATAATATAATACTAGTTAGACTAATACTGGAGAGGCGTATAGGAGTTAAAGGTATAGAGGCTGACTTAGGCAAGAGAAACCTAAGCTGTAGCATGGTTAACGCTATGGGGGGTAAACACTTAAGAGCTCTAAGAAGGCCTAATAAAGGCAGAAAATATAATAGCAATACTCTTAAAAACAGGGATAATAGGACTAAAAGATTGGCTCTACTGGGTAGGTATCCTAGTAGGCAGCCTAAGATATGAATATGGCTGGCTAAGACAGACACTAAAATATATAATACTATTATGCCCCCTACGCACCAACTAAGAAGCTATGCTCTTAGTAGCTAGCATAGAGAACTATAACACACTACTCTTAATATAAAAAGGTCTTAAGGCGGTTACCTAGTGGCTTATTAGCTAAAATATGCTAGACCAGTTTTAGGTTGCAAGGGAAATAGTAATAGAAGGCAAAGGGGTGAGCAATAGGCGCCCCCTAATAACTTTATAGTAGTAGAGCAAAGTTTGCGATACTAGCGCGTCCGTAGGCTTATTACGGCAGCAGTGGTTCCCAAGGAGGTTAAAAAGTAAGGTAGTAGAGCACTATAGGTAACTTATAGGCGCCTTATAGGCAAGTCCTAAAAGGCGGGGGGATGGATTACGGGGTTTTCTTAAAAGAGTTTTCTCCCTATATGTATATAAGGAGTAGTCCGCGTGGGCCTAATAGGGATCCAAATCGGACGTTAAGCAATGAATAATAATATATAACCTACTATAGACCTTTTATCTAGCTTTTGTTTTTGTCGGGAATTAGGCAAGCGGTCGTTACGTAACGCCGCGGCATTAGCGTGGCGAGGAGTCTTAAGCTCCTCGCCCTTCCTCATTCCAATCAAGAAGCTTTTAACCAACATCACTATAACCTACTCAAGTAGTCGTTATTGGTGAGTCACCCTATGTGACCAACACTAATCAGTGGTTAAATACACAGTCAACCACAAAGCAGCTAGGTTTTCAAACAGAAGAGATAGTCTCATATAGGGGTGCCATATACGCTCATATAGAATGGATCCTAGCAATACTGTGCTACCTTAGACTTGCGGAAAACTAGTAACAGAAGTGTTACTAAGTACTAGGAGATACCAAGTTGCGTCCATTATATAGAATAACCACGTTTACGAAGATTTGGTTAAGTACTTTAGGTTAGAAGTATTACTAAACCTAGGGTCCTAAGTCAACGTCTAAAACGCGTTAAATAATATCTCAAATTGCCTACCTCTTAACAGCAAACCTATAAGATTCTATAAAACCGAAAACCCTACCTACCTTTAACCTATTATGGCGTTAACCTACCTAAAGAAGTATAAGGAAGACATTAACCTAAAGATATAGAACAAAGACATTGACCCTGCAAACGCTAAGCAAAAGGACCTAAACAGATTCTTATTATACCACATAGTACACTACACAGACAGCGAATACAACAACACTATGCTATAGTATTGCATAAAGGAGGACTTTGTTAGATGGATAAAGGAAATATAAGCTCTTATGAACAAGCTTATTATATAAGACTTCCATAACTTCCTTTGGGAGAATGGAGTATTTGTCCCTATAGATAGAAGCGCTATTAGAGATAATATTTAGGAGCAAGTTATTAACGTAAAAGAAGAGCATAAATAGACTCTATAAGAGATTAAGTACTAACTACGCACTATAAAGAAGCTCAACTTATAATGGAATTTAAATAATACACTAATAGAAACACGTTTAAATTCTATTACTCTAAGCACGAGTTCTTATATTCTATATCTATTACTTCCATTGTCTTCAGCTCCCTAGGATCCACTAATTTAACCCATAACTTTAACTACTAAATAAGAGCAAGCGCAAGATCCCCTTGCTTCGCGATTTAATAACCTTTAAACTCTATTACAGCAAGATTAGGTACTACGCCGTGTTCTATTAAGATCTATATCTCCACTATAGCCTATAAAGCAATCCCCACCTTAATCTCTAATGCAATTTTAACGTGGTCTAATACCACTCGGAGGCACCTTAAAAATGCTTACAGAGCTTATAAAGCTCTATTTGGACCAGAAAAAGAGGTTTAGCGGGGAACTATATAATATCCTTAATTCAAAGCTGCGCATCTTCTATAACTATTACTAGAAGGTTAGACTGGAACCTAACTAATATTATAATACATATTCTATTATACTTAAGGGCCGCGCTAGTACCTTCTATTATAATTATTTGGTAGGAAAAGGATACAATTTTAACCAAATAATATATAAGATAAGATGCCACTTCGAAACAGAGGAGAATAAGCAGCAGTATATATTAGAGTGGAGAGAGACTACCTTCCTAAGGATTATTATGATAAACCCAGATATCTCTTAACTTAATTATCTCTAAAAGCTCTTTAATTAACTTTAGATAATTTAGCGTGGTTTATCCAAATTATATTAAAAGGACTTTAGCCTACGTGATTAAATCATTAGCGTATACTAAGGTGTTAAAGAATATAACCTTGCTCTCTTTAATCCTGCAAATACTTATAAAGGAGTGTGTGCTCAATTAAGATCCTCTATTAGCACCACTCTACGCTCTTAAGAAGTATAGCAATTTAATACCTAACCTTAACCTACTCTAATCAACCCAGCCGACTAATATGATTACAACTAGACCGACCAAACATATAGTAGCCGCGGTAGGGGATACGGCAAAGGGTACAATTAACATCAACCATAAGACAATTATAGAGGTTTATTTCGGAGCGATTATTAGAAGAAGTGCTATGTTTATAAGAAGCCAAATTGCTAGTTAACTAGGCACCCCCTTAATAGACAAAAGGAGGCATATAATAAGTTTCGCCAGAGCGCATAAAACGTTAGAAACTAAAAGGTTACTATAGCCTACTTCCAAAGCTTCCTGGTTTAATATAAAGGCGAAGAATATCTTAAGGGTAAGGTTAACAAGGCCAAATAGCTCCTTATAGATATAGAAATTAAGGACTACTTTCCCAACCAATACTTTACCAAGTATAGTAAGGTAAATGGTATATAAACTATCGCTGTCCTTAATAACCAATCTACGCTTTATTCTGTCACAAAGTTAGATATCTTTAACAAGCCAAAGAAAAGTTCCGCGTTCTCCTTTAATAATAGATACTCAGCGAATGTCTTCTATATATTATACCAGATACTAGAGCCGCAGGAGTATCTATAGTAGGAGAACCTCAAGTTCAAGCTCTTTAGCAGCTTAATAGCTCTATTTAGATTAACTAATCAACGGCAGGCTAATATATAATCCGCTTTAGCAAGGGTACTATAATCTCTCTTGGTACAATTAAGGTCTAAACCCTATTAGGATATATTACTTTCTATATTATTCCCGCAAACACCCCGTTTCTATTCTGCATCTAAGATATAGATAAGTTAGGCGTTAAGCTAGATAACCTTAAGAATATACTTATTTAGGGAGATAATCAGGTGCCCGTTATACGCAAGTAGGGTTACCCTTAGTTGCTCCTTTAACAGCTAGAAAGGAGCGTTGCTTAGAGCCATTTAACTAAGTTAGAGTTACGTTAACTATACTATTACTTTAGTTACCCATCAGTTTATAGATTGCTTAGGGTTCTTTAGTGAGTAGGTTATAAAGTCAAGGCTAAGATAATTAAGCATCTTATAAAGTACTGCTATTACTGCCAAATAAACCAGAAGTCCCCTGGCCAATTTAAGTTCACCCTTAAAGATAACTACAACTTTAACTTCTGTATCATCATTAATACTATATATCTTAGCGGCAAGCTAGTACTTTAAGTTATTAACCTCTTAACCTCCTTCCAAGCCGCACGTTTTCTAAAGGATATGTCAGCTAGGAACGCATAGGATACTCTTTAATTATACTAGATTAATGTCTACCTAGGACCCCCTAATTAAGTTATTTATAATATAGGAAGGAACTTCTTATCTATAGAGTTTTGGTAATAGGCAAAGGCAATAAAAATTAAGGTTAAGGAAGTCCCTATTAAGGCACACAATAGTATTAGAAAAGTAGAACAATATTATACGCCATTATAACAAGTATATAAGATTATTTCTTTGGAACTAGAGGGCGCTAGTAAAGAGCTTATCTTATAGATAGCTGTTAAGGCTGTTAATAATTCCGCTAGCCCAGATAGGCTTGTACCTATATTACTAGTCTTTAGCGCCTACCCTTAAATAACTAACAATTCTCTACTATCCCTATCCATTATGTAATGAGCGGAGGCTATTCGCAAAGCAATAAAAGAGGTGCGATATCTCTACGCTACGCGCCAGGTCAACAACGCACTAGGAATAAAAAATAGCCTAAATACCTTAACTATACTTAATCTGCCACTCCAATCTAAGGTACGCGTATAGTGTAAAAAGGGAGGATAGTTAGGCCTATATAAACTTATTACAATTAATAGTTAGACTTACACTCTTTAAATACCCTATAGACCCACTTAATTCCAATTAACCGTTGTTAAGCCCTATTACAAAAACAACAGTTCTAAGCCTTTATAGGATGCCCTAAAGGATACCCCAGAGGAGAACTATAATTAATATACTTTAGAAGATAACTATAATCCTAATATAATTATAGCAGATGTGCTGCAACTATAACGCGGTAGAGGTCGTCTAAAGGGATTATAAAATTGCTAACACCTTATTAATTTCGAAGAGCAATTTGTTACCGCTATTAAGAGTAGAGATGAGTTATTAATGGCCTTTATAACAGCTAAAGAGAAGGCTGACTTTAAGCTCGCAAAACAGCTTTAAAAGGAAGGCTATATTATAACTCTAGGAGCTCCTTTCTAAGCATCTAATAAGTAGGAGATTAATGGTCTTATTATAAGAGGAGTTTTTAAATTTAAGAAGTATAACCCTACTAAGTTTAATAGAGTTCGCATCTTTAAGTTAAGAATAGTTAATAGGATTAAGGGTAAAGCTACTAATACCTTATTTAAGAAGTCGAGACTGGTTATTTAAAGTTATAATAATAATAGCAAGAAAGTAATTCTTATATAATCCCCTATAATTCAATAAGCTAGTTAGCGAGTTATTATTACGCTAGCTCCCTCCTTAATAAAGAATAAAATAGTGGTTTATTTATAAGATATTACTTAGGCCTATACCCAATTAAAGACACACCTTTAGCGCTTAATACTAGCATACCTTTTAGAGCAAATTCGCTACTAATATCCCAAAGATACAATCATGGTTGTACTTAAGCTATTATATAGAATCGCAGAGGCAGGAACTCATTAGTAGGCTACTTATAGCAAGCACTATAAAAAGAAGCTCTTAATAACTACTTCTATATTCAATCCCTACTTCCTTATTACAACTATAGGAACTCCGTTCGGAATTATTAGCATATAAACCAACAATATAATTATCTTAGGAGACAACCAATTCTTAGCTCTTAAAGAAGATAAGCTAGTAAAGGCAAATCTTATAGCAAAGCTAAAGGAAAAGCTTAATTTAACCACACTATTACTCTTTAATGGATGCATCCTCTCCCTAAATAAGGATTCTATTGCTTTGCGCCAGAAGGGCTAAGGTAAGAAGATTAACATTATTAATATTAATTCTCTAAAGCAAGGATACATAGAGCAACGTACTTGCGGAGTTTATATCGCTTCTATCTGTTAACCCAAGGCTTTATTTAATCTCTTTATTGCCACCTAATACCAGGAACCAACCAAGGATGACATTCTTGCCCTAAATAAGCGTCTTTACTGGCAAATAAATCATCTTAATTGGGGACTACTTTATGTGCCTATTAACCTTCCTACCACTAAGCTCTTTATATTTGTTAATAGATCGTTTATAAATAACAAAGATTTTAGCTCCTAGCTAGGATATAAGATTATTATCGCGAATAAATCTACTGGAGAGAATAACTTTATAATCCATAGCAACCTTATCTATTAGAGCTTAACTAAGAGCAAGTACGTTACTCAAAGCGTTCTAGCGTTAGAGATATATAGAATGGTTAGTGGAGTTAATATAGCAATTACAATTGGAACTACCCTTAAGATAATTATAGATTGGCTCAAACTCCCTGCTATTTCTATAATTATATACACCAACTTATACTCCCTCTATAAGTGTTTAGTCAAGCTTGGTACTACAAAGGAGAAGCGTCTTATAATTGATATTATAGCACTTTAGCAATCCTATAAGCGTTAAAAACTCTTTAAGATCTAGTAAATTAATGGCCAAGATAACCTAGTAGATATAATAACAAAGGCAAACCCAAACAAGGCACTAGAGACGTTCGTTAATACAAATACTCTATATATACAAGTTAAAGGTTGGGTTAAAAGGGAGTAGGAGATATAGCAATTTAAGAGCAGCCAATTAGAATTTTCTATGCCTGGTATAGAAAATCGCTATTAGCTCGCTTATAACTAGCGCCTTAGCGGCCCTAACATAATATCCACCCGCAACTCCAAGTAAGAAAGCACCACGTGCTAAGAGGCAAATTTTAGGACAGCAAGACTTATATTATAATAGCAATAGTAAGTAAGAAGGATTGATATTTATTACGCTAGTCAAGCAGTATTTATATATAGATGGCAACCACAAAAGAAGAGTTGCCAGTGTCGGGAATTAGGCAAGCGGTCGTTACATAACGCCGCGGCACTAGCGTGGCGAGGAGTCTTAAGCTCCTCGCCCTTCCTTATTCCAATTAAGAAGCTTTTAACCAACATCACTGTAACCTACTCAAGTAGTCGTTATTGGTGAGTCACCCTGTGTGACCAACAGTTTTTGCTATATAATAATTCTTACTCTAAATTTATCCATAGTTTCTTATTTTCTGCATCTTACAGCTAGATCTTTAAAGTCCTCTTACTTCTTTATCCTGGTATTGACTTTTTAATCTTTAAGCTAAACACTACGTTTACTTAGAATAGACGTTTTTACTCGTTCCCTAAACTTATAGTTCTTAAACTTACATCCTATACTTATTTATTTGCCTTTAAACTAAGCCTTTGCTCTTTCCCATCGGTTTTTATCTATTATGGGTGCTTAAGCCTTCCTTATTACTTCTTGTAAATCTTAGGTATGTCTTATCTCGTCTTAAGAATCTTAAGCATCTTTTATCTCATTATAAGAATCTTAAGCCTATGGCCTTTTACCTTTATTAAGTAATAAGCTGGCACTAGCAGTTGTCTGCTTGCCTAGTTTCTTCTAAATATTACTCCTTTCGTCTTATAAAGCAATAGATGTCGTATCTAACGGTGTCACTATATCCGATATTAATTCTTGTTCTATAGAGATCTCAATCTCTACTTCTATTACGTCATTAAGGTTTAAGTGCTCCCAATTAGCCTCTTTTTCTTCCTCATTGCTATTAATTAATAAGTACTTTAACTCTATTGTCATTGTTACTAATCTTTATCTATATATTATTATAATATCTTAATCTAGCTTATAGAGTTAATTCTATTCTTTATCTAACTCTCTAGTTTCTTTAAGTTCTTTTAACTCTAGCTCTTATAGCTAATAGCTTGCGCTATACTTAGCGTCCTTATAAATTCGGTATGTGTTATTGTAATAAAACACAAAGTGTTTAACCAAACACTCTTTAGTCCCGCGCAATGCTCCTATATTCGCGTTATCGTACTCTAACAACCTTGTGCCCTTTACTGCGTAGTTACTCTAACCACCTCTACAGTCTCTAACGAAATAACCTTTCTTTCCGCAATTTATACAAGCTCTGTTTTTAAACTATTCTTTTTATTATGGAGTCTACCTAAACATCTTCTGCTGCTAAAATCCCTGGTTTAGCCTCTACTCCTAGGTCCTATAATTACTTAATCCTTAACCTCTAGGTTTCCATAGTTTCTTTATCCATCTCTTAGATTCTTTAGTACTACTTAGGTCTATTAGCTCTGCGCCATTTTATAGTTTTTAACTCTGCGCCTTATATAACTATAGAACTTTATCTTACCCTTTTTTAGCTTGTTCCCTTTAATAGATCCTATTATTAATCTTTATCGCTTAATTTATTAAATCTCTTAGAGTATCCGCATCTTCCATTAGGATAAATATATCCTAGACTTTAGCCTTAAGTCCTTATTTATACTGTGCTATAGGCGCCTTATTATTCCACTTAACCTATATTATAAGTATCTAAAACTATATTATGTACTTAATTGCTAAAGTTCATTATACTAGGTTCTAAAGTTTGCGTTCCGCTATAGTTAATGCCTCTAAATTACTAAACATCTATATTAACCTTTCTACAAACCCACTCTAACTAGTAAACATATACCGTATGTCCTAGTTAGCAGTTAACATTCCATTTAATTATATCTTAGTAAGGTAAGGTTTAAACCACTTAAGTACTCTTCCTGTTAAGAATAACCCTATATATACCACTTAGTCTATAAGTATTGCTAGCTTTACTCCCTCTTATATAACCTTAAAGTGCATTTATATAAGGAACCCTTTAAGTTTTAACCTTTCCCCTAAGAACCATTTAATTAATAGTAACTTAACTTTTGCTGCTCTAATGCTGTTAATACGTTCTTTAAGTATCCTATTATTATCTAACAATTAATTAACCATCTCTTATAACTGTCCTTGCGTAACTATCTATAAGTTAGTATCTGCTATACTAGTGTCTTCTAACCCTAAGGTTATTGCTGCCGTAGTTATAACTAGTGCTTTTAGTAGCATGTTGTTTAACTTCTTAGTATTTAATACTATAATCTTAGTAGCAAATGTGTAACAGAGCCTTATAGGGGTACTATAGTGGACTTATTAATGGGCTAGGTATATAGGTATAAATAATAAGTTAACAACGTAATAATAACTAGTAGAGTGGTTGCCTAACAGACTAACTCTAATTATATTCTAAGATTTACTACAAAGAGAGAACTATCTGGGTAGGGACTATGGTCCTTTAAATACACAACTATACGCCTAAGAAATCCCTTCGCTCCGTGAGGTACGTGTGCTCTATATACTCTATCCTATAGATTACACAGATTATATTATATAACCTCAGCTACCATTCCTCGTTATATGGTTCCACCGGATCCATCTTAGACTATGCCTATATTAACTAACTAGCTTCTGCCAACTCCTCTCTAAGTAGTTATAACATTTTACTTAAGCTGTCCGTAACATCTTATATTATAGAATTAACTTTTTAATAAAAAAGGTTAGCGATATCCGCTAATTAATTCTATAGTCTAAGCTTATTAAGGTAACGCATGCTTTTAATTCTAGTGTTTACGTATAGTTTAATTATTGTAGAACCCTACTAGGGAAGGGATAACCTAATATTGTGTTATAACTCTCTTAATTTAACCAGTAATGACAATAATTAGTTAGTTAGTTACAATTATATTATATTATATAGGAATATAACTAACCTAATTATAATCGCACCTACTAATTATATTACGTAAATATAACTAATTACTAAAATCAATTACGTATTATATAAAGTTAAATTCTAAGCCTTATCTAGAGCCTTATAGAATAGTTAATTTAATTTTAGATTTAACTAAGCCTTAGTAGGTAATATTACTAATTACTAACTAGTTAATATTAAAAGGTATATAGATTAAGGAGTTTTTAATCTAAAGTTAATTTATAACTAAGCAACCCTAAATCTTATTAGGCTAGCCCCAAATTTAATTAAAATATAAACCCTTTCCTAAATTTTATAATTAAATATTTCTATATACAACGCTATACCAAGGATTACGATGTAGATTGCTTAGATATAGCTTTACTATAATATAACGCCAATTAATTGATCTACGGCTTTAAAATCTAGATTTATAATACTAAAAACAAGCTCTAAGTCACTAATTTTATACTAGCAGAACGAAACTTAGCAAGAGATTCGGATAGTAATGTTACTGCTAAGAGTTACTATGCGGATCCTAACCGGTTTCCTATTCTGAATTATCCGGTCAACAGCCTGTCTAGGGAGGAACATTTTATCTCGCATCTCAAATTAATCCAAAATTTGCGGAAACTGAGCGATGCCTCCTCGGCTCCTCCTCGGCGAAAGACAGATGATCTGGATTTCGTTTAGGGTCCGAAGCGGTAGTCTAGCATAAATACTAGCAAGTGAAGCCTGACCAGGATCTCTAGATACTAGAACTAAGCTACAGTCTTTCTGTGTGCTTTTGAACCTTTCCTTTCCTAAGCGTAACATTTTCATCACGTTTACAGCTTATAATCAGCTCGTGGCCTTGGTTCAGTGCATGAGATTGAACTCTTCTGAACGTTCTTTACACTGATTCCCAGCTTCTTAGTGGAGTGACCGTGTGGAGAGAGTAAAGCAGTTTCGTGATTTCGGGTCTGATAATGTACTTCTGGGGGATTATATAATCTAGGAGTTCGATCGACAGAGAGAAGCATAGCTCCTAGTAATGAAAGAATGTATATTTATACCACTTATCGTATTTATATCATTAAGGCTTCCAGATATTCATTATCGCGATAATATCGCGATATTGACTTAATCACCAGGCTTGGCAAGGCGTTTGAGGGAGGCGATCGTCCTTGGAGTCCTCCCAATCGTCACCCCCCTTCTGCCTCTCGGACCAATAAGCTTATCAATAGCTCCTGCATATATCCTAATATAAATTAATAAAATTTTACTCATGCGTATATTTTAGAACGATAGGCGTATTTACAATCCTTTGCGAACACTACACTACCCCTTTATAACACCACCGACTACCACCAACGCTTTAAATCATATATATATATATATATATATCCATAAGCTTATGGATATTCATTTATTTATAAGGTTCAATATCGTATCCATATCACTTCATAACGATAAGCATATCGCGATAAATGAATGAATAAGGTTATCGTTAGGAGCTCTAGAGCAACGTGGTTTAAAATCAGCCAATCGAAGGAAATAAAATTATCGGCATTAACCAGGATTTTATTTTTTAGCGAATAAAATAAAATATGGGCTAAAAATAAACCCCTAATTTTAGAAATTAAATTTCCAAGCCCTTTTATTTACTTTGTAACGGAACCTTATAGCAAGAACTACGATGGGCTCGTTAATAGGCTGGGTATATAGGTATAAACAACTAGTCAACAACGTAATAATAACTAGTAGAGTGGTTGCCCAACAAATTAACTCCAATTATATTCTAAGATTCACTACGAAGAGAGAACTATCTAGGTAGGGACTATGGTCCTTTAAATACACAACCATACGCCTAAGAAATCCCTTCGCTCTGTAAAGTATATATATTCTATCTACTCTGTTCTATAGATTACATAGATTATATAGATTATATAGATTACACTATATAACCTTAGCTACCATTCCTTATTATATAGTTCTACTGGATCCATCCTAGACCGTGCCTATATTAACCAACTAGCTTCCTCCAACTCCTCTCTAAGTAGTTATAATATTGTACTTAAAGCGTCTGTAACACTATCTCCCTCCTCTTTATCTTTGTCCTTAAAGATTCCTAACATCTCCAAGTCGTCTACTAGAGGTGTAATGTCCGTTTAATTAATCTGGTTAATATTCTTACTTATTATACCTTCTAAGGTTTCTAAGTCCTTGGCCTCTTCTTCTACAGCTCATTGTTCTTATACTATTGCCGCAACACTATCGCTTAGTGAGATTATGCCGTCTCCGTATTCTCGTTATACGAAAGAGGGGTTGGTTTGCGTTACATTAGCAAATCCTTTATCTCAGCAACCCTCTTCCTATTTAGAGTGTACTAAAGCAAATATTTAATCGTCCTACAATATTCGTTCCATCTCTAACACTAAGTATACGCGTTCTATAACTCTTAATAGTCTTTAAGTTCCCTTATTAATTTCCCTTAAGGTCTTGTGTTTAATCTACTGCTATAAAGCTTAATAACAAGCTTTTAAGCACCCTAGGTGAAATTTATTGTCTTTAAGACAAGGACTATGCTTATACTAAAAGAGTAAGGGAAGAGGAGCGCCAAGCCCTTAAAGCGCGTGCTTTAGCTTATGCCTATCTTTATTATCTTAAGCAAGTTTATAAGAAGGTCCATTCTAAGGAGTAGAAACTTATTTAATAGGGTCTTTCTAAGCTAGGTAACAAAAGAGTAGCATCTCTAAAGAAGGAAACAGTTCTAAGTAATATAGCAGTTACTCCTCCTAAGTCCCCCTTAGGTAGTTCGTCCTTTAGTAATCCTTTTTTAATACTCCCTAACCTGCTTTCTTTTAATACTCCTATACCTTTCCTATAGCATTCTCTAGGTTGCTTAGTGGTTCCTAGGTAGTCTCACTATAGCCTATCCACTTTACTTTATACTATGTTTTATTATCTACGTCCTTATAACTAATAATCTTTAAAACTTACTATTTGTCTTTCTCTTATCCTCTATACGTGTCTGCCTTGTAGACTGGTAGTTTAATACCTCCATATACTAGTTCTAGCATTGCAATATGCTGTATAGGGTAGATTTTTATTTTAGCTAGTAAATTCAACTTATACGTGACCAATAAAATTCTCTGCTTAACTTTAAAAGGTCCTAGTCTAACATAGTCCAACTTTTTACTTAGTCGTCAACTTTTGAAGTTTTTATGTAGTAGCCATACTTTATCTCCCTCCTTAAGATCTGGTCCCTCAGATCTCTTAGCATTATAGTACCTTTTTATTCGTTCTTATACTAGTTTTGCTGTTTCTTTAAGATTTACATAAAGATTTATTAAAGTCTTTATTCTTTCTTTAGCTGTGCTACTCGTTTTCTTTACTTAATGTGGTAATAACAACGTTCTTGGTTCATACCCGTAATTCGCCTTAAATAGTAATGTCCCCATTCCTTCTTATAGTGTTGTATTATATGCGAACTATATAACTGGTAATAACAATACCTAATTGTTTTACGCGTAATTAATATAGTGCCTTAAATACTGCTCTAGCGTCTAGTTTAACCTTTCTATCTATCCGTCCGTCTGCGGATAATACGCTGTAGATATTACTGCGTAAACTCCTTATTCTGCTAGAAACACTTCCTAAAATGCTATTATAAATCTTAGATCTCTGTCTAATATAATCTTATCTAGTGCTCTATGTCTTACGAATACTTCCTTAACGTAGATTCTAGCAACATCTTCTACTAATATCTCTTCTATGCATACTATAAAGTATCCCTACTTTATAAGCTTATCTACTATTACTAAGATTGCGTTATAATCTTATCCTGTAATAGGATCTTTTAACTTTAGTAACTTAATAATAAAGTCCTATAATATAACCTCCTATAGTTTTTCTGGTATTTTAATAGGTTGTAGCCCTCTATATAGCTTATACCTTACTAGTTTGTTTCTTTAGCAATCTAAATACTTTCTTATAACTTATCTTGCTAGTTCCCAGATTCCTTAAATAACATACTTCTTTTAAAGTCTTAACACTAAGCCTATAGCTCCATTATATCCTTGTATTATTCCTTTATAAAACTCCTTTATAAACTCCTCTACAATTAACCTTAGAATATAAGTAGCTTCTCTATTCTTATATTACTCTAAGTCTGGATTCTTAAGCTATATTTCCTAGATCTTCTAGGTCCAATCACTCTCTAGTAACTTATAGACTTAACTTTCTCTAGTTGCTGCAATCTTCGGATAATTATACCTAATTAATCCGTCTTAATTCTTTTATAATAAAGCCCCTAATGGCTTCTTATTATTTTATAGTTCAGCCTTTCTACTTAGAGCGTCTGCTTGTGCATTATCTATACCCTTAGTATACTAAATCTTAAAATAGTATTCTATAAGCATTTCCGCCCATCTAACCTGTCTTTAGTTAAGTTCCTTTATTATTAGAAATCCTATAAGGTTCTTATAGTCCGTCTTAACCATAAATGGTTTCTTTATGCCTTATAAGAATACTCTCTATTCCTTTAATACTGCAACTATACCTAACAACTCCTTATTATAGATGTCATAGTTCAGTTCTAGTAGTGTTATCTTTTAACTATAGTACGTTACTGGATGCTATATATCCTAATGCTTCTATAGCAAATATGCTCCTAGTGCGAAGTCTAATATATCTATCTTAACAACCGTCTCTAACTTTGGTTAATAGATCTTAAGGATCGGTTCCTAGGTAAACAACTTCTTTAGTTCTTAAAACAGCTTTTTCTACTTACTACCCCAAACCCATAGTTCCTCTTTCTTTGTTAACCGTGTAAATAGCTTAATGCTTTTTAACCACTGCGCCATAAACCTCCTATAGTAGTTGCAAAACCCTAGGAATAATCTTAACTATATAACGATCTCTGGTTCCTGCCAACTAACTATAGCTTTGATTTTCTTTAGGCCCATGCTGATTTTTCCTAGTTTAATAATAAATCCCACGAAATCAGTTTTTTTTATAAAGAACTCGCATTTCTTAATTGCTACTAGCATCTGTTCTTCTTATAGTCTCTTTAAGACCTATTTAACGTGTTCCTTATATTCTTTCTTACTCTCTAAGTAGATGATAATATCGTTAAGGTATACTATAATAAACTTATTAAGGTGTTCTCCTAATACACTATTAATTCGCTTCTAGAATGTTGCTAGTGCGTTTATAAGCCTAAATTGCATAACTAATGGCTTATATAGTCCTTCCTTTAACCTAAAAGCTGCCTTTTATTTGTTGCCTTCCTTGATCCTAATCTAATAGTACGCCTATCTTAGATCTATCTTTATAAAGATCTTTGCGTTGCCTATCCTGTCTTAGATTTCGCTAATTAAAGGTAAAGGATATCTATTCTTTCTAGTAATACTGTTTAACTGTCTATAGTCTATACACATCCTAAGTTTTCCGTTTTTCTTTAGGATGAATAGTACTGGATATCGTACTAATAACTGCAATGGTCTAATGTATCCCTTTTATAAGTTTTCCTAGACAAACTCCTTAAGCGCTACTAACTCTATTTTAGTAAGCTTATAAATTAAAAAGAACTTTAAACTTGTTCCCTCTTCTAATTCTATTTTATAGTCCCATACTGCATGCTCTAATAGCTTTTCGCTTTCTAGTAACCATAACTTTTTACCATACTTATGGTATCTTTTTAGTACATAACTTAAGCCATGCTTAGTCTCTTTATATATCGCTCCAACTTAGTACTATACCAACTTGGTTTACTATCGTACTTTGCATTGTTAAGTATCTCTAATATTAACCTAACCTATAACCCAATCGATCTTTAGATTGTATTCCTGTAACTAAGGCATTCCTAGTATCGCCTTACCTTTTCCCAACGGTAAGATATCAAAAGACATTCTAACTTGTCTCCCTTTAATAGTTAACTAAATAGGTTCTGTTTTAAGATTAATAATACCTCCTCTATAGGCTATCTGATCTCCTGAAATTGTTATAAGTAGATATAGGTGTTTCTTCTGTCTATATGGTAACCCTATCCTTTCCACTACTTTTGGTGATATGTGGTTCCTTATTACTCTACTATCTATTAACGCTTTAAACTGCTGATCTTGCCACTTAACTTATAAATTTAGGTGTTGTTTTTAAATTCCTTTAAGGGTCTAAGGCTCTAACACTGGTTCCCTCTAGTTCTATATGCCTCCCCTTTTCCTAACTATTGGCTGCTAGATTCTGCTTATACTTAATCCACTTTTAGCCAATACTTAGTTTGTTTCTTTTCCTCTACGTGCTATAGATAAGTGTTCTCTGGGTATTCCCACTACTATTATCTATCTAGGCATTCTTCTATAAGGAATCTTCCTGGTTAAAGTGTTAAGTCCCCTTAGCTTTGTATTTCTACTAGGTACCATCTATATATATACTTAGCGTCCCTAAACCGTTTTTCTTCTAGTGCCTAATATATCCTTGCTGGGTATTTCCGGTTCTTGTCTTTTAGTGCTCTATATATATTATATATTATTATTATTATTCATTGCTTAACGTCCGATTTGGATCCCTGTTGGGCCCACGCGGACTACTCCTTATATACATATAGGGAGAAAACTCTATTTAAGAAAACCCCGTGATCCGTCTCCCCGCCTTTTGGGGCTCGCTTGCGAGTCGCCTATAAGTCACCAGTAGTGCTCTACTACCTTACTTTTTGACCTCTTTGAGAACTACTGCTGCTGTAACAAACCTACGGACGCGCTAGTATTATACACTGTACTCTACTCCTGTAGAGTTATTAGGGGGCGCCTGTTACTCGCCCCTTTGCCTTTTATTGCTATTTCCTTTACAACCCGGAACTGGTCTAGCATATTTTAGCTAATAAGCCACTGGGTAGCCGCCTTGAGGCCTTTCTGTGTTAAGAGTAGTATATTATAGTTTTCTGTGCTAGCTGCTAAGAGCATTGCTTCTTAGCCGGTGCGTAAGGGGCATAACAGTATTATGTGTTTTGGTGTCTGTCTTGGCCAGCTATATTCGCACCTTAGGCTACCTATTGGGATACCTACCCAGTGAAGCTAATCTTTTAGTCCTATTATTCCTGTCCTTAAGAGTGTTGCTATTGTATTTTCCGCCTTTATTAGGCCCTCTTGGAGCCCTTAGGTATTTACCCCCTATAGTATTACCTATGCTACGGCTTGGGTTCCCCTTGCCTGAATCTGCCTCTGTACCTTTAACTTCTATTTATCTCTCTAGCGTTGGTCTAACCAGTATTATGTTGCGGTAGATGGTTTTCTAGTACTCTTTTATACTCTACTTTGGCTTCTTTCTCTCCCTTACTGTTGTCTTTACTGGCCTTTTACGCGTCTCCCTTTCTCCTCTATATAGGCCTAGGCCCTAGCGCTGTACTATTTTTCTTCTGCTTTCTCTACCTGTTTTCCTAATATATCTTTTCTACTTTAGGGTTGTTGGTTTCTTCTCCTATAGGGCACCCTAGGGTCTCTCTATAGTTTGTTTAGGCGTGTTTTGATATACTTTATAACGTTAGAGTTACGTTCCTTTTACACCCTTTGCATTGTATCGGCTTTAATATATAGTTATAGGGGGGGAATATTGGCTTCCTTCTTAAGCAGTGCTGTGGCCGTTTACTTATACCCGCCTATTATACTCCTAAGGTAGGCTGTTTGGACCTTTTAGAGTGGTTTAAGGAGTAATTTAGGGGGGCCTTTTTTGGTTTCTCTAGTGGCCTAAATGCTAGATCTATACGTTATGGTTAGCCAGACAACTGCTGTATATAGTAGGCGTGACCTCTGGAAGCATGGACCCTATATAGAATTAACGATCCTAGATATGGCGATATACTGTGCTTGGCCCTTATAGGCTGCTTATGCCGCATATGCACTCTACTGGAGCTTGCTATCTACCTATACTCTTAATACCCTTAGGCCTTAAACTGGTTAACCCCTAAAGCCTTAGATATAGATTATATGCTAAAGATCTGCAGATTAGTTATGTTTTTTTATAAAATAGATTAGCTGGTATTTCTCTAGTAAGAATTGGACTCTATATTGTCTTGCCTATTCTATATAGGTATTATAGGCTTTCTCTAGTGTCCTACAGTTCTCTGCGGCTGTTGGCCCATATATAATTAGGTTTATATTATTAATAAAGCCTATCCCCTAGGTCGCCCCTTCCTTAAAGGTATTAAGTAGGTTGCTTATAAAGAAGAGGAAGAGTATAGGCAACAGAGGTAATCCTTATGGTATTCCTATTGTGACTATAATAGGGGGGCTCTGGTATCTGCTAAAGACTAGTAACGTTTCTTTCTGGCCTGTAAATCCTTAAATAAATTAAATAATCTATTCTGGGAAGCCCTTTACCCTAAGGATGTATAGGAGACGCTTATGGGGTATATTGTTATAGGCGCCGCTAATATCTAGGCTAAGTATTAATACTATAAAGTCCTTTTGCATAGCCTATGCAGTTTTAATGGTAGCAGCGAGTAGTATAAGTGCTAATAGCGTTAAGCGATTCTTTCTTGCCCCTATTTAGCTTTGTGGTAGTAGGGCGTGTTCCTCTACTGTGTCTGCTATGTGGTCCGCTATAACCTTTTCTAAGATCTTGCTTAGGGTGTTTTTTAAGGCAATAGGGCGGTAGCTTCCTAGGATTAAGTAGTCTGCTTTGCCTTCTTTTTATAAGATGACTATTGTTATGGATCTTCCGAGTTGCGGGTAGTAGCCTATTATAAAGTATACTCTGGCTACGTCTGTAAGTTAAGGTGCTATAAGTGGTCTATAGGTCTTTAGGGCTTTGTTTAAGATCCTATCTAGTCCTGGTGCTGTGTTATTTAAGAGGCGGCTGATGGTTCTGGCCATTTCTTTAGTTATTATATTGCTGTCGACCCTTAGGCGAGTTACTAGTGTTTTACTAGTAATATTGCTAAGGTCTGCTAGAGCTAGTTAAGGGAAAAATCTTTCTATAAGGATCTTTGCCTTCTTATTATTGTTGCTTATAGCCTATAGTTCGCCTGCTCTTTATAGGGGTAGTAGGTATGGATCTTTTACTAGGCGTCCTGCCTTTTTCTTTACCTATTTCGCTATGGTCTAAAGGCCCTTATTATAGGGGAGACTTAGGTTAGTAATGTGTTTATTTATAAACCGTCTCTAGTTATTCCTTACTTCTTTTCTTAGGGTATTTTTTAGCTGGTTTCTTGTATCTTTATATTGTCTCTTATCCTTAGAATTGTGGCTGCTTATGTATTTCCTCCTTGCTTATTATTGGCCGGCTATAAGGGCCGTGTATTGTACGGACCATACGTGTTGCGCGTAGGGGCCTAGTTTTGAAACTGGGCAGTGCTCTTTTAGCCCGCTTTTAATTGCTGCCTAGATCCTTTCTAGTCTTTAATTAATTTCCTTGGGGGTAGTCAATGAGCCTCGCTTGTTTGGTATTGGGTGGATTTCTTCTAGGTCTTAAAGTTATTGTTTAATTATATTAAGGAAGCTATCTATGTTAAGCTTCCTTATTGCGTATCTTTTGCCATTTAGTTGCGCCTTAATGTCCAGATCTAGTTATATCTGGATAGGGATATAG
>Ga0307507_10003106_pt1 | contig 33087 bp, 44 predicted proteins | sample 7_EM_MG_FD_207223 | JGI IMG/M metagenome (GOLD analysis project Ga0307507, IMG submission 207223) | Populus trichocarpa ectomycorrhiza microbial communities from riparian zone in the Pacific Northwest, United States - 7_EM | ecosystem: Host-associated > Plants > Roots > Unclassified | place...
TTGCGCAAGTTGCGCCCAGTGATAATTAGTTTAAGTGGTTGCGTCCTGATTCGCGGTTGACGTTATGTGCGCTAGGTGCGCCAGACGCAGTGGGCGCACCAGGTGCCAAGGATTATTTTTGCTGATGGACGCCAGCCTACTTAAGGACAGAATGCGCGGCGTGCTCGATCCAGGAAACAAAAAGTTCGTATCTTAACGCAAGGAGGCGTAAGGACTAGCAATACAGGATACGAGAAGCTGAAGCAAGGGCCCCCAATGATATCTTTACTATCACATAAGACCTAACGAACCCCAAACTGAGAATTCTGACTAAAGCGAAATACGATCTAGGGAAAAAAAGAAAAAAAAAAAATACTTGAGAAACTAGGAAATCCCAAATTATTGTGGTCCAGCTCCGCGTCGTTTTGAACGGCGAGGTTGCGGTGATGGCGATTTGCTGTTGTTGGGGGCACTACTCAAAATGGACATTGAAGAAGCCCTGCGCGCCGGGGGTGTCAAGGGGCCTGCTGGTTCTGTCGGGGCTGGGAGTGTGATGGGCGGCTGTTCAATTGTGCGACCTGCTTGTTCTGTCGCTCTCACTGAACTTGTGTGAACCTGCGCATGAATCGGAGCAACAGCGGGGGAGGCTGGACGTTTGTTGCGGATTACTGGCAGGCTGGTAGGAGGGCTGTCTGGGGCACCATCATGTTCTGAACGCAGCGCGGGTGCTGATTCAATTGTGCGAGCTGCTTGTTTGGTCGCTCTCACTGGATTTTTTGAAACTCCGCATCAATCGGAGCAATGGCGGGGGAGGCTGGACGTTTGTCGCGGAATCCGGTTAGGCTAGAAGGAGGGGTGTCCAGGGCACCATCCAGTCCCGAATGCAGCACAGTGGCCAGCCCGGTATCTGTAATGTAGTCTGCCATCCAGGGCATCTCCCGTCGAACCTTCCCGACATCTTGGACTTTCGTTGTCGAAGAGGGGGCAGAAGGGCTAGAGGACGACTCCACTGAGAGCTGAGCGAACCCATTATCGCTCGGGGCGTCCTCTATTTCTCGAGGGGTAGCCCTCCGTCGTGTCTAGGCCCCCGTGTCTCCCAATTCCTCGTCCTCCGTCGTCAATTAGCCATCGTGTTTTGATCTTCATGTTACAATTAGGTGTCGATACTTACTTCGTCCAAAACAATCGCCCCCCCGTGAGGAGGCGCCTACGGTTCCCCCTCCATCTCGGCCTCTAGCCATTCCTCCTCCTCCTCATCCTCGTGCTCATCCCCATCCTCATGCTCATCCACATTCTCATTCTCATTCTCATTCTCATTCTCATTCTCATCCTCAGCCTCATCCCAATCCTCATCCTCATCCTCATCCACTGGTATGATCCGCAAGGCATCTCCCCAAACGTTGCGATTGAGAAACGGGTATCTCCTTTTGGCAGGCCCAGGCGTCTGGGCTCCATCCTCTCTATTCTTGCGACGTGACTCGACCACCAAGAGCTCGAGGGGAACTTGGCCCTAGTTTGCAAGGAGCCACGCTAGAATGTCATTATTGCTATGGAGAAAGATGAGCGGTTGCAGGGGGAGAGGGCTTTCAGGTTCCTGACGTAGCCTGGCGGCACCATCACCAGTCGCCCAGATCAGATATCATGGGCATGCGATTTCCTCCTCCACACGCTGCCCTCCAAACATCCCGACCAGATTTTTCATGCTCGGTGTTGTCAACACACCCCATGCGATTCCCTGGTTTGAGTGGCTAGCATACCAGGGAAGGGCGAGGAACAGATATCCCGCTTCTAGGGCTCCTCTTCGGTGAACTATATGGATGCTTACTGGCCGTGGGCAATAAGTTGACGATTTAGACTCGGTCAAAATTACTTTCTGCGAGACTAAACCGCGATAGATTGGAATAATTACATAGTCGGAGATTCCGCGACCTCTCTGCTACCGGCGCGCTCAGCGATCCGACACTGGTAAGAGGTGTGGAGTTTCCTAGCCGCATCTTTAACTAGCATCCCCAGGTGACGGGTGAGTTCAACGACCTCATCTGGGTGGTGGGTTTTTTTAAGTTGGGTGACGCGATCTTTTACTGGCAGAAGGGCGCAAGCGAAGACAGTGATAGCTTCCACTTGGGCCTCTGTCAAGTGACCAGGGTCAAGGTTGCGGGCTGTCATATAGGCCTTGAGCTGCTCACGCCAATGGAAGTAGGCACCAGAGGTGACGCCAGGATCAAAGAACCCGCACCACGATTTACCGTACGCACTGTCGCCATCCGCCTTCCTAATTTGTGCTCAATTGTTAGCATGACAGAATCTGATACCTGGGCGGCGGTTTGCTTTGACCTACCCAGTGCCCGAGTCTTCGAAGGCTGGCCCGAAGTGCAGGGACTCCGCCTGGTGTCGGTTCACAAGAAAGTTGGTTGTTAGCCCCATATCCTGCAATGCGAATCTGGTGCCTTCCCTGATTAGTTACGCTCTCTTCTCAACGGGGCGTGGGGCGACTATACGGGGCAGAGTTTTTCTTGGTTTTGCGCTCTCAGCGTGAATCTTCTGGGGCTGCGCAGCGGGGAGTCTATGGGGAATGGAAACATTAAAATTGGTAACCAATATATAAACGTAGTTTACGAACTTTCCCTTCTCTAACTGCTGTTTCTGTGAGATCGGAGTTGCGATGGGGACGTGTGTGATGTTTAAATTGAATAGAACTCATTGGAAAAGATGAGCAAAATAATTGAAACGTCAACTAAGAGACGAGTATCTTGGAGTGAGGTTGAAGTAGCTAGGTCGGAATCTGGCGCCAGACGTGGGGAGAAGAGCGAAGAGGAACGTATGGAGAGTGGGAACGCCAAAGTGCAAGGCGGGGTAGAACATGTCCTTATATACACCTTGTCGATGCAGGGTGTACATTTCCTGATCGTTCGCCCTGGGGCGGTGTACCATACGAGCAAAGAACGCAAAGTAGAGTGTGCTAGTACAACCACGTTGCACACCTAAGTGGATACCGGTATCGTGGGCCAGATGAACTAGCCGCATAGCGGATCCACGAATTGTGATGGATAAAGATATTGAACATAGACAATCCAATGATCGTGAACGCTTCTGTGTCTCAGCTATTTCTACTGTGTGTGATGAAATAAGGTTTTAAGCCTCACAAGGATAGGGATGCCAAGGCACCATCGACATCACTTGAATTTTTCATCAATCAAGTGCAAAACCACACATGAGCAAAGCCAGACGAACGTGAACTGATCAAATGGAAATCGTCAGGCAGGCAGGCAGGCAGGCAGGCTATAAGAAATATATTCGAAACCCCTAAGAACTCTAATGCTAAAGAATTTCACAAATACAATATACGTCTAGGTAGACTCAGCCAACGACAGACGCGGCGTCAAATCAAACTTGCAGAGGCTCGAAGGGTATCTCTTGGGCTTATGCTGGAGAGCATCCTCGTCATCGAAGGAGGCACTGCGTGTCTGTACCTCCTCGTTTTGGAAAAGTTCCCTAGCCATGGAACCCAAAGGAAATCTCTTGGACTTACACTCATCACAAGTTTTATCGTCAAACAAACTCCTCCGCTTCCGTGTCATGTCGCCTTGAGCACGATGCCGTCCCCGTTCCGCCAAGTGTTGTATATTCAACCGGCTCAGCGATTTGAGGGCGAGTGGTATATGTTTCGCGAGGGATTCACTTCTCTCTGCACTGGCGGATGACAACATCCCAATCCTGCCGAGCGTCCATCCTCGGTGCCGGGCACATCCCATGACGTGCTGGATAATGCCACAAGTAAAGCGTCAAAGTCATCTCCCTCTTGGGGTTCACTTGCTCCATCAGCCGGCCCGGGATTAGCTCTGGGCTCCGGTCGTCTGGCCCCCGGATCAAATGAACCTCCAGGCAATTGGTCTTGTGCAATCTCTTCATTCGCCCAATTGGTCACAGCGCCGGGTACAAGATAGTTGTGCCCCCTCAACGCGGGTGTTGCTTCCCTACTTACCTTATTCGGACAATAACAAGAGATTATGATATCAAGCAGGTCTTCCAGAACTTGATTGCATAGGAGCCTGGCCCTTACCACTTCATCGTCATCGATGAAAAGTTAATTGATCCATGAGAGTGGCGGGTTGGGATAGTCTCGTAGGAGTCGGTGTCCTTCCGATGTAGCGCCAAGTATGTACCGAATCGTCTCATGTCGTATGGTTCTTGTAATCATCGCTGACACTCCACGGATGTCATAGGAATCTAACTCAGCAAACTGTACCCTGTTGACAGGGTGCCAATTGAGCTGGCGATAATTAGGGTAGTCTGCGGGGCTATTCGCTGTGTGGTGGATCCAAACAATACGCACTACGCATGAGCGTCGAAGTACAGCGCTCCAATCTACAACTCCTTAGTCAGTAAGTGAAAAACTGAAACCTGCGGATTATTTTCCAAAGGACTCACCAGTTGGCGCCCGGCGATTTAGCGCGAGATAAGGGATACTTAGTGCCAGCACAGGGCTGGCAGGTGGGCTGTTAGGTGGGCTGTTGGGTGGGCTGTTTGCTGGGCTGTTTGCTAGGCTGTATGCTGGACTGTTTGCTGGACTGTTTGGTTGACTACTGCCTAAGCCACTGCGTGCACTGCTGAGTGGGGGATGGAGTAGGATTGGTGCTTACGGCAACCCAGCCACTGGCGGAGCGTGTTGTAGAGCAGATATTCCTTGTCCTTGCATCCGGTGTACAGCTTGAGCAACTTGTCTTTGGGCTTGCGGTTGGTTGATCGGTAGTTGAGATTGACCAAGCGTGACACCTGGAGCGACCTGTGCTTGCGCCGGAACGCGAGGATCGACTTGTCCTTGTGCTTGGGGTTGAGGTTGACCCGGAATGACACCTGGAGCGACTTGTCGTGGCGCCAAAACAATAGGAACAACTTGTCCTTGCGCTTGCGGTAGAGGTTGACCCGGAACACCACCTGGAGCAACATGTCCTTGCGCCGGAACGCCACCAATGACTTGTCCTTGCACTTGCGGTTGAGGTTGTCCCGGAACGACACCTGAAGTGAGTTATCCTGGCTCTGAAAAGAAAGGAACAACTTGTCCTTGCGCTTGCGGTTTAGGTTGACCCGCACCAACACCCGGAACGACTTGTACTTGTGCTGGAACTGCACCTGGAATGACTTGCCCTTGCGCTTGGAGTTGGTTAATAGCCGGGAGAGAGTTTTGGGGAACGGGAGGTCGGTTCGGATGAGCCCTAGCAGGACCCCATTGAATTGGAGCGCCCAGAGGTACTAGCGGCAGGGGAACAATCTCCTGCGCAGTGGGGACTCCTGGATGGCCCAGGGCAGGTGCAGGCTGGCCCTTGGCCACCACGTGAGGCTGCTTGTTCCTGGTGGTTGTCAACTGACTTATACACTCCTTGACAAGTTGAACGATTGCCTGATGGGCCTCCCGCATACGAGCCATGTTATTCGCTGCTGATTCTGTTGCGAGGTGATCGCACCCAGGGTGTAATCTGCGGATTTCTGCGACGATTTGCAGGAATTCTCCGATATCAAAATTAGCGAGTGGCGTTAAGTTCCTTGCTACCAGTTGATCTTTCACAAGTCGCCGCCATTCTTTTTACACCACCGCGCCTGCATTCTTAGTTGGGAAGCCCATGGCTCCCTTATAGTAAGTAATTGACCAACCCCCAGGATTCGGGCGTGTTGTGCTGATAACCCCTAGGAGAGAATTAGGCGGAAGTTGGTACGTCAGCCCTGCCGGAGCCTGCTGTGCTCCTGGATTATACATGTAGACGTATCATACGTGGATGATATTATTGGCCATATTGGTTGATTCTTGGTGTATCTAGACGCGAGTATTGGAACTAGGGGGCTGAATATGCTGGCAGTTGTGGACGTTCTGAATGTGAGATGGTTTTTGGTATGAATTCCCTTCTATGGCGCTCTATCCACTTTATATATACAACTCCCAGACGTTTTAGGCAGTTTGAAACAATCGGCCGGTGTTTTCAAGATTGGCTAAAAATATGTAAAACCCCATACTCAAAGACAGGACTCTGCCATTGTCCGATTCCACTTGAATAACAGATGATGCGCGCATTTGCTCAGGAACGCCTCTGGTCTTGAAAGAAACTATAGCTGACGCCACATGACGCCTGCGCTAAACCCCATGGAAGACTAGTTCCTCTTCGGAGCGTCTGAGCTCCTTGACCCTGCGTCCGAACCACAGGTGTTGGGCTCAAGACTAAGCATAGCGGTACAAGTACCCTGTAATCTACATATAACTCATGATATAGACTGAGCTGACTCCGACCATGCCTAGCAAATGTCCATTCTGCCGACAAATATACATCTGGTCAGGCGCATATGAGAAACACCAGCGAACAGCGTACGCAAATCTAGACATTGTTCTCACGTCACCCGTAGAGTATCCATCATCCGGAGATATTATCAACAACGTGGAAACAAGCATATTGCAACACTAAGAGGAGAGCGAGGTGCAGGATTCCAACTGAGAATTTGATCTGGATCCCACCGAACACGAGCTGAACGCATTTACTGCTCAAGTGTCGGATACTAAGATACCAGCCGACTCGACGTCTTCGTTACCCGACAGAGAGGAGCATTATCCACGCGCCGGAGAAGCAATTGGAGACGTCGATGGATTTGAGCAAGAAAACAGCAATCTCTGCGAGGATCCGTGGGCACCTTTCACTTCTCCTCAGGGTTTCAGAGTAGCGTGTTGGTTTATTCCGAGTAAAGTACCTAAATCACAAATGAATGAATACTTCTCGAGTGCCCTTGGTAGTTCTGCATTAATCGGCTATCACTCTATACATACCCTGGAGAATCACCTCCGGTCGTTGGACCCGCACAGTTCGTATCTGCAATCTTTTAAGAGACCGGTTGAGGATAGTAAGAGAACTCTGCCATTCTTTTATCATAATGTCCTGGATTGTGTCAGATATCTCCTTCGCCAGATCGCATACCAGGATGACTTGGTCTACGCGCTGCGGCGTCAATTTGATCCTAATGGTGAAAGGATGTATGCGGAAATGCACACCGCGGACTAGTGGGGCCATGTTGAAGTACAGCACCCTAACCTCCTTTATGGTAACGTTAGCGGACTAATCATAGAAGACACTTCCACCTAGATCGACTGTAGTTCCCATTATTGGGACGTCCGATCAGACCCATTTCAGCAACTTCTCCGGTGACAACCAAGCGAAGCCTGTCTATATTACGCTCTGAAATCTTCCGCCAGCCGGGCGCAATAGCCCTCGATCAATGCCTGTTCTGCTTCTCGCACTAGTGCCTGTCCCCCCCAAACTCTCAAAGTGCACCAAAGCAAAGCCGTACCAGAGAGAAGCGAAAGCCAACCCACTGCAAAACGTATTCGAATTCATTTTTGCGCCCCGGCAGGACGCGGCGCTTGATTGCCTCCCAATTGCTTGTGCTGATGGGAAGGTTCGGAGGTTGTTCCCAATCTTGTCAGCATGGGTTGCGGACCATATGGAAAACGTTACACTGCATGGGTTAAAATCCAACGCCTCTACTACATGTCACGTTCCTGCCGGGGAATTAGAAACCAACATCAAGAACTATCGAGCTAGAGATTACGCAAGATACGAAGCGTATGGATATGTAAACCAGTTCCCAGGCTGGAACTCAGACGGCACCCACATCAAGTTCTGCAGCCTTGGTATCAATTTAGGCCAAAACATTTTTCATTAACTTTACAGGGTCTCGGCAACTGACTTGCAGACCCCGGACATGCTCCATACGGTTTATCTTGGATTATTTAAGCACATGATGGACAAGATCCAAGTCTTTCACAACAAACACCGGAGAATTCCAAGCTTTTGACGACGTTGGGAAGGCATTACCGCGATACCCTGGGTTTCGGTACCCAAACAAGCCTACCGCGAGTTTGCCCAGTGGGAAGAGTAAGAGATGAGGAATATGAGGCCCTGTATTTTGGGAGTTCTTGGGGTGGCACTGCGTCAGACACAGAGTTCACAAAGGATACCTGTCAACCATGCTCTTTGATGCGTCAGAGCGGACGTCGACTTTAGTATGATGGCACAATACCGAAGCCACACCTCGGAAACCATAGCTTTTATGGAATATTATCTGGACCAATTTCACAGGATAAAAGGTATCTTCTTGGAGTTTCGAGTAACTAAGCGTATATACTGGCCAAGGTTGACGAGCAATGGAGGGAGATACGACATCAGAGAACGCAGATGAGCTAGCCTCTGGCCCCCTCTAAAGGGCTCCGGATCAGTGACGACAATCGCGAAGAAGAGCACGAGCGATGTATGGACGTGATCCATTGGGAATCGCATTACAAATTTATCAAGATACATCTACTAAGTCATTTTAGTGATCATATACGCCAGTTTGGCAATATACCGATGTATTGCACCAAGTTTGGAGAGCTCGCGTACAAGGGACAAATCAAGGACGGATGGCGAGGATCAAATAAGAATGATGCCTCCCGCTAAATCGTGCACAGTTACAGTCATCAGCACACCATCCGAATCAGGGTATTGAACCTCGATTCTCTTCGACGCCGCAGCGCCAATCTCTCTGCGGATCTGCTGCAAGATTTAGTACGTAGAAGGAGTGCCGTAACCGCGCCGGTCATCCGTAGCTGGATCCTGAAAGGGCGTCGGGACGACGTGTCCAACATCGTGGATTTTAGTAAGCTGTCGGTGGTCTCACTCAAGAGTATATTTCACGAATTGATCCGAGATAGGCGGTATAATCTGGCCACAGAGCGCCAGCTTCCTGCGGATCATGTGATACTTCAATCACTCCCGGTTGAACTACTAATGCAACTCGAAATACCAGTTGTGGTGTTCCCAGAAACCGACGTTGATGACATCCACTGGCCGCGAGGCACGGGCGCCCTACACTTCAGGAACCAGGGGAGGCGCAATGGTTGGGTTATGGTCAAGGCTGGTTCGGAGGAGATGTATGGTACGCGGAGAGGCCGTGTGTCGGCAAAGCCCGTGGCGCTCTTCAAATTCACGGACTACACCTGTGAGAATGCTGTCCGTTGGGTTGCGGCTGTTTGTATCTTGAGTCCAGTCAGCTGAGGATTCCCCTGGGACATACATGGCCTTGTTACAGTGCAGATGAGGAAGGATGCTGGAGAGTTTACGATAGTTGACGTAGAGACAATTCATGACCTGGCGCACATGATCCCAGAGGGGGAAGGGTGCTGGCTCGTTAATAGCAAGATTAATTTGAGAACGTTCAACGGGGTATATTAAGAAATCGGAAACCGGGGGGGGGAGGGGAGGCTGGCTGTGCGTGCGTATCCTAGTACTCGCGGGGCTTTGCCGTAACAAAAAACGCCGTCTGGCGAATTGTGGTGAGGTTTTTCTAACTTGCGGGCCACAATTCGCCAGCCGGCGTTTTGCACATCGTCCAGTTGTATATATATGATATACAGAAGCAATTGCCTAGAAAATTAAGAGTACTAGCTAGTTTACCCTATACAGGTAAGATTTGGAACGAGGGGGCAGGCCGACGTGAGAGATAGCGGGAGAAATACGTCACCGGAAGAGGCAATGTGAAGCTGGCGCCATCATGAGAAGGGAGTGAAGACAACAGGAGCTAAGGTCTAGATAGGGTGTCAGTATGACGCGACATCCCGTCAGGAGCTAGAGGGTGTTGCCAGGCAACAAAGCAAGCACAGGGTGCTTGCGTGCGTTGCAACGAAATTCAGGGCGCAGAGGGCGTAGAGAACGCAGAAGCGATGTCGCTTGTGGCAGGGGGCAACGCCGACGGATCTGACGTAAGGTATCTTTTTGCTGATGATCTTTCCTTGCAAGAAACATGAAAAACTGGCTTATGTTGACTTAGCTTTTGCAACATTTGATATTTGATTGAAGTAGGCAAACAGTTTCGACCTATCGTACTTTCAGTCACCGTGGTGGATTACGGATATTGGCTTTCATTTGTGATTTGTTTTGATTTCTGGGTTTTGTTCTTTGAATAGCTAGCGCTGCACGAACCTCCTTGTACCTAATAACAATGAACTCATGATATAAAAAAGAAAAAGAAAAAAAGGCATGAGATTTGGGTCAGGAAGCATCTCTCCTACACACCCAGCCATTCAAATCTCAACCCAATACGAATTGATCCTCAACATCCACTCCCGCACTCTCAGTGAGCCGCACACGCACTTTCAGGGAGCTGCACCCCCCCCTCCCACCTGACTTCCCTTATCATGTTCTTGGGACCAGGCCGCCTTCTTTCTAGGGGTCGTTCAGCTCTATAACCCCCGCTGTTCACTTCCACTTCACTACCTCGCTTAGTGTTCACAGGGTCGGAACACCCTTTCGCCTATGGTACAGACAGCTGGGACTACAGTTCACAGTGGGAGAAAACCTTTCAACAGGCTACGGTCGATTTCTCTGTTCTCTCCACAACCTTTGGAGGCTGCGTAGTCAGACACGCCCACGGTTACCCATAGTTTCCATGGCTATGTAGTCTACCCCTCCTCCCCCAACTCAAGGTCTCGTCCCGTTGCTCAGTTACAGCTACAATCCCCTCACGGGGCTGGCAACCTACTGGTCCTTTAGCACAAGCCGCCCTTGCAATTTCTCCACCATTGCGCCCCCCGGTTATGTTCAGTACTGGTATTGCACTGCCTGGGTAGCCGATGTCAACTTCTTGGATTCGTGAGCAATGCTTACAATGCCACTATGGTTTGATGGGGCCCCCGCACCCCCATTGTTCTTCTTTTATTGTCGGTTACTTTGAGTTTCAGAAGTGGTTATAACACTTATCTATTGGGTCGTCGGGGTCTATGGCAAGGGTTTTCCTGTTGATCCCTCCCCATGTGTTTATTTGATGTTCCTTATTCCGCATCTTTAGTCGGAGTTTGATTTCTTATTTTGCGCGGCTGGTGTGCGGTTGGTCTCGTACCAGAGAGACTTGGGTTGATAACTTTGTCCCTGGCGCCGGGGTGGATAACACATAGGGGATGGGCTTTTTGCTTTACCATAGCTACCGCTGCATGTAGTCTTTGTTCCCAGTAGTTGATTAATACAACGCACCTGATAAAAAAAAAAAAGAAAAAAAAAAAGGCATGGGATTTGCGTTCTTCAAGCAACCATCTAAGTTCTTTCATATACTAGACTTTCAATACCAAAATCTTTATCTATCACGCTTTCGGAAAGCAGGACACGACGGTTCTATATCAGCCTAGCCATCGACCTTGCCTGATAGGAGTAAACGGATTTAGCTATCGCAACACCTATCGGGCTCAGAAGAAGTGCTCGTGAGGAGACTATAGGTAACCTGCTACAAGCATCACCCGAAGAGGAGGGCATTGTTACATTTGCTCGTGTCAACCAACCAGCACCTAACAAACAGACAAAACGGAGACCAATAACGAAAGCGACATTGATGCTCTAGTGGAAGATCTTGACCTTTCATCACTAGGAGAATGATTACAAAGGGCCTTGACAGAAGAGAGGTCACCAAGCCCTACAACAGCCGAGCCACCATCACCAAGGGGCTCAGAAGAAATAGAAGAACAAAGAAGGACATGACGAAATACAATGGCGGTTCCAGCGGAACAAGGAGGGGCTATCTCTTCAGAGACGACACAGATCCTATATCAAGAACAGATGAGAGAGATCATTGCATCCCTTAGCGGAGGAACCAGAATGTCAAAAGTCAACGAACCAGAGGTTTACCTAGGCGAGCGACACAATCTCCAAGGCTGGCGAGCCCAGCTTATAGTATACTACAGAACGGTGGGATGGCAGCCCCGCCACGATGAGGTGAAAATCCTACATGTAACAAGCCTTCTAATGGAGGATGCAGGAACATAGATCACAGCATATGCAGAGGAACGAATCACTCCAACCTGGGACACATGGACCAAGTTCAAAGCAGAACTACGAAGGCAATTTGGCGTAATCGACGCCAAGGACGAAGCAAGGATCAAACTAAAAAACATGAAACAAGGCAAGAGATCAATCAGGGAGTATTGGAACGAGTTCCGTCTTGTGCCTAGCGAAGACGAACTGGACGACTCCACAGGAGGACAAGTACTTCTAGGAGGAATGAAGACCGAACTACAAAATACCAGGGGAGCCAGCAGCGAAGAGTACGAAGAGCGCGAAACCTTAGCCGAATGGGTAATCTGGAAGGCAACCAAGCCCCTGACGGTCCGACATATTCAAGGATCACCACTAACAAAGAACATCCAACGGGAAACTATAAGACCACCAAACCCGGACAGGACATACCAACTTACTAATAATAGCAACCAGAACTACACCGACCCCATGGAATTGAATGCTACCCGGAAACGACCAAGGTTCAACATCTCGACAGAAGAATTGCAAAAGAGGATTCCATAACAACTATATCTCAAATGGGCACAACCTGGACACTTAGCCAGGAATTGCATGAAGAAGGACGGATACAAACCGTTCAATGTACAACCCAGGAGTTGGTAGCCAACAAAGACACTGGCCCCTTGGCAGCCTAAACTCAAGATCAGCGAAATCGATGTCCAACAGGAACCTGAACAGTCAGGAAATGAAAAATCTCCCTAGTCAGACATGGTCCCAGGGACAGACCCGAATGGAAACCCATCTTAATGGAAAACCACTAGGCCGCACTCAACTACACAGAAACACTCGCCAATGACAATGGCCATATCATGGTCAAAATACAACTTCACCCATCAGGAATAAAACTCAAGTTGCATTTCATGCATCCTGTATCTTCCTGGCCCCTCTGATGAAGCAAACTTTTCAAATTTGAGTAAACCAAAAATCTTGTTACCTCTTTAAATACAACCATGTTTCAAGATAATAGAGTTAAAATAGTAAGTCTTACGGGCCACATTTACCTGGCCATTTTTGGCTGCAAAGTTCCAATCTTCCTTTCCAGGATGTACAGGATCCGGCTGGGACACAAAATCTAATATATGAAGAGCTAGGATGCCTTCAGATGCAAAACCAAGCTTTTTTTGCTAATGCGGTGCCAGGGACTAGGTCACTCTCAAGGCCATGATTGACTAAGGAGCAACAGAAGACTTCATCGACCGACAAGTCTGCAGCAAACACGGGATCAATATAAGCAAAGCAAACAACCCCAGGGAGATTTACCTTGTGGATGGAAAGCCAAGTGCTATACGTCCTGTAACCCATATGCCGAAAGTACCTATGGACATTAGTAGCCATAGGGAATTGGCAACCTTCCAAGTGGCAAACCTCCAATAGCAGGAGGTCATCCTCGGGATGGGATGGCTGAGAGAACACAACCCAACAATCGACTGGAATGACAAAAGGAGCACATTCAACAGGTGACGATGTACGACTTGGTGGCTCAAATGCTCGCCAGTTGCCTATGCGGTACCCCCAGGAACAGCCCTGGAAGAGAATCTCATCACCAGATTCTCCAAGGTTCAGGCCCAGGAAGGCCAGACAGCCAATGACCAGAGCGTCAGAGTCAAGAAGCTATCAGCCAAGGCCAGAGTGCCTACGAAAGGATCAGCAGGGGCGGCAGCACATGACCTGTATGCAAACAAAGAAACCGACATTCCCACCAAAGGACAAGCAATTGTTGGAAGGGGAATAGCCATTGGATTACCTCACACCAGCTAGGGACGAATTGCACAATGAAGGAGTCTAGCAGTCAAACACCGACTCACGCCAAATGTAGGGGTAATCGATGCCGATTCCAGAACCGAAGTACAGGTGGTCCTGGCCAACCTAGGAGACCAACCATACCGAGTGAAGAAGGGAGACCGGATCACATAAACTGATGATTGAAAAGATCGAGAACCAGGAGCTATAAGAAGTAGCCCAGTTGGACGATACCAGGAGACGAGATTAGGGCTTGGCAAGCTCCTATACCATCATGGACCACAGTGTCTAGGGCTAGAAGGCTAAACCAGGGATAGAAATCAACGAAATATCGGCAGGAGCTATCCGACAGTTCTACCGACGAGCAGAAAGAACAGGCATCCTAAGATGGGAGGAGGTTGACAACGTAATTCAGCTGAAAGCTATCAACATTCGCATAGAGCAGGCAATAAAACAAAGAAAAAACCTGGAGGACCAAGAGGTTGGGGATACAGTTCCCCGAGAATATCATCACCTAGTGGATGTATCGGAAAAAGGAGCAAAACCGAGAGTACCACCTCAGCAAACAGGTATCGACCTGTGAATCGACCTAGAGGAGGGGAAGCCGGTGCGGATTAAGAAAATATACACCCTCAGTTATTATCAGTTGAAAGAGCTCAATCGATCCATCAAACAAAACGAGGACCGGGAATGAATTCGAAGTGTTAAGTCAGGAAGGGCTCCACCAATCAGGGGTTTCAAAAAAAACGATGGCAAATTCAGGATGTGCGCCGACGACCATGCACTCAACGAAGTTACCAAAAAAGATAAACACAGTTAACCGCTAATTAGCGAAGCCCTGGACAGGCTCCGAGGGGCGAAATACTGCACTAAGGTGGACATAAAGGACGAGTACCACAACATTCGGATAAGGGAGGGAGACGAGTGGAAGACAATGTTTGCAACAAATTTAGGTACATACGAGTACCTAGTCATGCCATTTGGGCTATGTAAAGCACCGGCGGCGTTTCAACAATGGATCAATCAGGTCCTTATCGAACACATCAACGTGTGTTGTATCGTCTATCTGGATGACGTACTCATTTGCTCGAACACCTTACAACAACACCGACAAGGCGTGAGCAACATCCTAGAGGCAATACGAGACTCCCGGATAAAGGTCAAGCCATCCAAATCCCAATTCCATCAAAGCGAAACAGAATTCCTACAATTTATCATCGGAGAGAAGGGGTCAAGAGAGACCCATTCAAGACGGAGGCCATCTGGGAATGGACAATCCGTAAGGAAATCAAGGAAATTTAGTGTTTCCTAGGATTGTGTAATTTCTGCAGGCGATTTATAGAAGGTTTCAGCAGGACAACCAAACCACTATACGTGAGAACAAAAAAGGAATGCATCGGCAATTGGGAATAGACAGACAAAGAACAACAAGTATTCAACAAATTAAGAACAAAACTCACCACAGCACCACTACCGCTCTACTGCAACCCCCTCGCAGCAACCAAGATCGAAACAGATCCCTCAAAAGACGTCTGTTCCGGTATACGGTGGCAGCAATGCCAGGACGGAAAATGAAGACGAGTAGCATACCAATCCAAGATAATGTCGGACGCGGAATGCAACTATGACATACACGACAAGAAACTATTAGCAATAGTTCAGATATTCCACAAATGGCAACGAGACAGGAGAGGAAGTCTGAAACCTGTGCGGGTTGTCACCCACTACAAAAACTTAGTAACCTTCATGAAAACCAAGGAGCTAAGTGAACGACAAGCACAATGGATGCAAGAACTAGGTCAATACCACTTCAAAATCGAATACCGACCAGGAAAGGAAGGAAGAAAGCCAGACACCCTCACAAGTAGAGCGGGAGACCTACCAACGGCGGGCGACAAGAAACTAATACGAAATGTGGGAATCTTATTGCCAAATGAACGATACTGGAAGATCACAGACAGCGAAGAAATCAAGCTCGTGCTATTGGAAACAACTGAATTTCGAGAGAAAGACCAGGGAGAAATACAGAAAGCAAGCACGGTCGACAACGAAATACAAGACATCAAACCAAACTGGGACGAAGGGAGGGAAGAAATGAAAGGAATAGCGCTAGAGCTATGTCAATTCAAGGACGACCTCTTATCGTACCAAGGAAAGATTTGGATACTAAACAAGGAAGGGATATGGACCACACTTGTCGCCAAACACCATGACCCACCATAAGCGGAACACGGCACAACGGCAAAAACCACCAAACTCAGCAACCGACGATAATATTGGCCAAAGATAATAAAGGATATCAACTGATTGATTAAAATTTGCGACCCCTGTCAGAGGACCACTGTGGTCCGACATGCACCTTACGGATAACTAGAATCAAATGACACCCCCGATCGACTCAGGCAGTCCATCACTATGGAGTTCATTGGTGACCTGCCGACATCAGACGGTTATGACGCCATACTAGTGGTCATCGATCAACTGACCAGAATGAGCCATTGCATTCCATGGCCAAAAGGCCTAGATGCATGGTAGTTAGCCAACCTATTCATGAGGGAAATAGTCAGGCTACACAGACTATCACGAGATATTATCACTAACAGGGGGAAGCTCTTCACCTCAGACCTATGGAAAGAATCCACCAAGAAACTCGGAGTGGAACGAAGGCTCTGCACAGCTTCCTACCAGCAGAGAGATGGACAGACCGAACGGACAAATGCCATATTGGAACAATACCTCTGAGCATACATCAACTATCAACAAGGGGATTGGTGTGGTCACCTACCACTTGCAGAATTTCCATACAACATCGGATATCAGAACAGAATTAGAAACACACCCTTCTTTGCAAATTACAGCATCAAACCCGAATACGAGATAATCAGACTTCTTATTCAATGAAAATGAAAGAATCCAGCAAAAAGGACCCCGTTATATGAGTGATTAAGGACAGAACTGGTGGCCCCCCAATTTCGACAAAAAGAATACTACGATCTCCACAGAAAACCTGATTTGAACTCAGAATCACGAGACATGCTGTGGTTGTTGCCACACAACATCAACACCACGAGCCCATTAAAGAAACTCGACTACTAGAACATTGGGCCATTCAAAATCTTGGCAAAAATTGGGACAAGGGCATATAAGCTGGGCTTACCACAGTGAATGGCCATACACAACACATTTCACATTTCACTCCTTGAACCTTACCAAGACAACCGCTTCCCCTCACAGATCAAAGAACCCCCTCCTCCTATTTCGAACGAAGGAGAAGACGAATACGAATTCGACGAAATGATCGACTCTGGACTCCACTACAATAAGCTCCAATATTGAGCGAAGTGGAACGCATAGTCGCCCGAACACGACAAAGGCTCTTGTCCAGCAGAAACGTCAACCATGCGAACAGGTAGTACAAACATTCTGCTGGCACTACCCAGCAATGCCGTGAGTGGATACACGTCACGATCAGCGGATCGAAGACCCCCACACACACCGGGAAGCGACGCTCAGCGAGTCGCCCGCCACGTTAGCTCCACTACCCCAGATTACTGGGGCCCACCAAGAGAGGAGATGGCACATGCCGCCATGAGTTGGACGCACTGCCACGAGGACCAGTGCCAGATAGAGCGCGGCGAAAAACAACGGTCAGGCTCGTACTCACAATTCCCCAGGAGATGGGGACAACGAAGGGTCGTCCATGACCACCACTGGCAACCAGAGATGGAAGCGAACCCAGGAGAAGACTGGGCCCTACAATAACAACCTCAACGACGTAGAGCCAGAAGAGCTAATCGGCAAATCACAAGTGGGGAGATATTTCAATCACCATTGCAAGAACACCCGATGGGACAAGATGGACGCCCGGTATTACCCCCCATAAGTGGGAGAAAAAGGAACACAGTCATAAAACGACAGAAGGGAACACAAGAAGAGAACAGCGGTGAGAACAAGGCTTGGGAGGGAGTGTAGCAAAAACAGCATTCAGGACGTGGACGCTCTGGGAAGCAAAATCTCTGACCTCTGAAGGCGACTCGATCGGGCCGCTCTAATCATTGTGGCAAAAGACAACTACCTCAAGAAACTCGAGAAGGAAACGGAAAAACTACCAGAAGCCTACAATCGAGTCAAACAAAGGATACGCCAAATCACAGGCAGGCTTTGGAGAAAAGATGTTTACCATCGTGGGACTGATGCAAGAGGGGGAAGGAAGCAAATGTCACGAACTGTGACTAAGCAAGGCAGACTCTCGGATGACCAATAGTTGTTGGTCATCGGTTTGTTATCTTTCACACGATGCGATCAATTGACTCATAGGTTTTCACATGACGACGCAATAGTGTGTCATTGATTGATTGGTATTGGTTGATATTTGACATGACTGAGGTTTGTGGTCATGTGGTTTATGTATTTCACACATGACTCAGGGTTAGGAGTGATGGGTTTCAGGCATGTAACCCGGTTAGGGCACCTGACTTGTTTTATGCATCAGCAAAAAAATACCTTGCGTTACATCCGTCGGCGTTGCGCCCTGACACAAGCGACGTCGCTTCTGTGTTCTCTACGCCTAGTGCGCCCTGAATTTCGTTGCAACGCTCTCTATCTCCTGACGTGACGTCGCGTCGTACTGACGCCCTGGCTACACCTTAGCTCTGGTTCTGTTCACTTCCTTCTCATGATGGCGCCAGCCTCACATTGCCTCTTCCGCGCGCCCTGTCGTATTTCTCCTGCTAGCTCTGACGTCGGCCTGTGCCCCCGTTCCAAATCTTAGATGTATAGGGTAAACTATCTAGTACTCTTTATTTTCTAGGCAATTGCTTCTAGATATCATACATATACAACTTGACAATGTGCAAAACGCCGTCTGGCCAATTGTGGCGAGGAAGTTAGAAAACCCTCACCACAATTCGCCAGACGGCGTTTTTTGTTACGGCAAAGCCGCGCGAGTACTAGGATACGCACGCACAGCCAGCCTCCCCTCCCACCCCGTATTCCGATTCCTTAATATACTTCCTTGAACGTTCTCAAATCAATCCTGCTATTCACCAGCCAGCGCCGTTCCCCCTCGGGGATCAGGTGCACCAGGCCGTGAATTGTCCCTACGTCAACTATCGTAAACTCTCGCGCATCCTCCCTCATCTGTACTGTAACAAGGCCATGTATGTCCGAGGAGAATGCTGAGTTGACTGCACTCAACATCCGAACAGCCGCTACCCGACACACCGCATTCTCACAGGTGGGGTCCCAGATTTTGAACAGGGCCATGAGCTTTGCCAGCAGACGGCCCCTCAGCGCACCATACATCTCTTCAGAACCAGCCTGGACCCAAACCCAATCATTGCGACTCCCTTGGTTCCTGAAGTGTAGGGCGCCCGTGCATTGCGCACGGTGGATGTCGTAAACGTGGGTTTCTTGGAACACCACAACCGGTATTTCGAGTTGCGTGAGTAGTTCAACCCCAGTGATTGAAGTATCGCATGATCTTCAGGAAGCTGGCGCTCTGTAGGCAGGTTATGCTGACTATATCGGATCAATTCGCGACATATACCCTGGAGGGAGACCCCTGACACGTTACTAAAATCCAAGAAGTTGGACACGTCGTCCCGACGCCGTGTCAGGGTCTTCCTACGGACGACCGGCGCGGTTACGGTACTGGTTGTACTGTCTAAATGTTCCAGGATATCCACAGCGAGATCAGCGCCGCGGCGTTGAAGAGATTCGACGTTCAATATCCTCATTTGGATGGCGTGCTGACGACTGTAGCTGTGCACGATTTGGCGTGCGGCATCACTTTTATTCGATCGTCGCCATCCGTCCTTGATTTGTTCCTTGTGTGCGAGCTCTCCAAAGTCCGTGGAATACATCGGTATATTGCCAAACTGGCGTATATGATCACTAAAATGACTCCGTAGATGTATCTTGATAAAGTTGAAATGCTATTCGCGCTGGATCAAGTCCATACGTCCCTCGTGCTCTTCTTCGCGATTGTCGTCACAGATCCGGCGCGGTTTAGCGGGAGCCACGGGCTGGCTCATCTGCGTTCTCTGATGTCGTATCTCCCTCCGTTGCTTGTCAACCTTGGCCAGTATACGCTTAGTTACTCGAAACTCCACGAAGATACCTTTTATCCTGTGAACTTGGTCCAGATAATGTTCCATATACGCAATGGTGTCAGACGTGTTGCTCCGGTATTGTGCCAGCATAGTGAAGTCGACGAGCGCTCTGTCGCATCCGAGGGCATGTTTGAAAGGGATCAGTTGTGTACTCTGTGGCTGACGCAGTGCCACCGCGAGAACTCCCAAAATACAGAGCCCCAGAATCCTCATCTCTTTCCCTTGCCACTGCGCAACCTCGCGGTAGGCTTTTTTGGGTACCAAAAACCCAGGGTACGGCAGTAATGCCTTCCGAACGTCGTCAAAAGCTTGCAGTCGCCCGTGTTTCTTAAGAACTGCTTGGATCAAGTCCATCAAGGCCTTCAATAATCCGAGATAAACCGTATGGAGCATGTCCGGGGTGTGCAAGTCAGGCGCCGAGACCCGGTGAAGTCCATGAAAAACGTTTTGGCCCAAATTGATACCAAGGCCGCAGAACTTGACGTGGGTGCCGTCTGACTTTGAGCCAGAGAACCGGTTTTCATATCCATATCGTTCGTATGTTGCGTAATCTCTAGCTCGATAGTTCTTGATGTTGGTTCAGAATTCCCCGGTAGGCACCTGACATCTAGGACAGGTGTTGGATTTTAACCCGTGCAGTGTCACGTTTTCCATATGGTCCGCAACCCATGGAGACAAGATTTGGAAGCACCTCTGAACGTTCCCGTCAGCACAATCAATTGGGACGCCATAGAGCGCCGCGTGCTGCAGGGGCGCAAAAATGAATTCGCATACGTCTTGGAGCGTGTCGGCGTTCACTTGTCTCTGGTATTGATCTGCTTTGGTGGACTTTGAGAGTTTGGGGGGGACAGGCAATAGTGCGAGAAGCAGAACAGCCATTGATCCAGGGCTGTTGCGCCGGTCTGACGGAAGATTTCCGAGCGTAATATAGACAGGCCACGCGTTGTTGTCACCGGAGAAGTTGCGGAGATGGGTCTGATCAGACGTCCCAATAATGGGAACTAGGGTTGCCCCAGGTGGAAGTGTCTTCTATAATTAGTCAGCTAACGTTACCGTTAAGGAGGTTAGGGCGCTGTACATGCACATCCCACCACCAGTCCGCGGTGTGCATTTCCGCATAGATCCTTTCACCATTAGGATCGAATTCACACCGCGGCGCATAGACCAAGTCATTCTGGTATGCGATCTCGCGAAGGAGATATCTTACACAATCCGGGACGTTACGATAAAAGAATGGCAGAGTTCTCTTGCTATCCTCAACTTGTCCTTCAAACCATTGCAGATATGAACTGTGCGGGTCCAACGACCCGAGGTGATTCTCGAGCCTATGCATACAGCTATTGTCGACTAACACAGAACTACCGAGACCACTTGAGAAGTATTCCTTGATGCGGGATTTATGTACTTTCCTCTTAATGAACCAAGACGCCAGTTTGAAACCCTGCGCACAACTGAACGGTGCCTATGGATCCTCGCAGAGATTGCTGTTTTCTTGGTCAAATCGGTCAACGTCTCCAATTGCTTCTCTGGCGCGTGGATAATCCTCCTGTCTGTCGGGTAATGAAGAGGTAGAGTCGTCCGGTATCTCAGTATCAGACTTGTGAGTAGTAAATGCGTCGAGCTCGTGTCCGGTGTGATCCGGATCGTATTCATAGTCGGAATGCTGGCCCTCGCGAGCCTCTGGCTGGTACAATATACTTGTTTCCACGTCATTGATAAGATATCCGGATAATGGATATCCTCTGGTGGACGTGAGAACAATGTCTAGATTTGCGTGCCCTGTTCGCAGGGGTTTCTTATGTGCGCCTGACCGGATCTATTTTCGTTGGCAGAATGGACATTTGCTAGGCATGGTGGGAGTCAGCTCAGTCTATATGGTCAGTTATCTGTAGATTAGAGGGTACTTGTACCGCTACGTTTGGTCCTGAGCCCAACGCGTGTGGTTCGCACGCAGGGTCAAGGAGCTCAGACACTCCGAAAAGGAACTAGTCGTCCATGGGGTTTAGTGCAGAGGTCACGTGGCGTCAGCTATAGTTTCTTTCAAGACCAGAGCCGTTTCTGAGCAAATGCGGGTATCATCCGTTATTCAAGTTGAATCGGATAATGGCAGAGTCATATCTTTGTGCCTCAGGTTTCACCTATTTTTAGCCAATCTTGAAAACACAGCCTGATTCTTTCAAACTCCCTAGAACATTTGCGAGTTGTATATATAAGGTGGATAGAGCGCCATAGAAGGGACTTCATACCAAAAACCATCTCACATTCAAAACGTCCACACCTGTCACCATGTTCAGCCCACTAGTTCCAATAATCTCATCTAGATACCTCAAGACTCAACCAATATGGCCCACAATATCATCCACGTACGATACGTCTACATGCATAATCCAGGAGCACAGCAGGCTCCGGCGGCGCAGACTCACCAACTTCCTCCTAATGCTCTCCTAGGGGTGATCAGCGCAACACCCCCTAATCCTGGGGGTCAGTCAATTGCTCACTATAAGGGAGCCATGGGCTTCCAAGCTAATAATTGAGGCGCGGTGGTGTATAAAGAATGCGGCGACTTGTGAAAGATCAGCTGGTAGAAAGGAACTTTACGCCACTCGCTAATTTTGGTATCGGAGAATTCCAGCAAATCGTCGCAGGAATGAGGAGATTGCGCCCTGGGTGTGATCAGCTCGTCACAGAATCAGCTGCGAATAACGTGGCTTCTATGCGGGAGGCCGATGAGGCAATCGTTCAACTTGTTAAGGACTGTATGAGTAAGTTGACAACCACCATGAACAAGGAGCTTCAGGTTGTGGCTAAGGGCCTGCCTGCACCTGCACTGGGCCAGCCAGGAGTCCCCACTGCGCAGGTGATCGTTCCCCAGCTGGTACTACCGCAGGGCGCCCCAATTCAATGGGGTCTTGCTACGCCTGATCTGAACCCACCTCCCATTCCCCAAAACGCTCTCACAGCGATTAACCAACCGCAAGCGCACGGGCAAGGGATTCCAGGTGCCGTTCCGGTGGAAGCACAAGTTGTTCCTGGTGTCGTTCCGGGTCAACGTCAACCGCAAGGGCAAGGACAAGTCGTCCCTATCGTTCCGGCGCCAGGCCAAGTCGCTCTAGGTGTCGTTCTGGGTCAACCTCAACCGCAAGGGCAAGGACAAGTCGTTGCTATCGTTCCGGCGCCAGGATGAGTCGCTCCAGGTGTCGTTCCATGTCAACCTCAACAGGAAGTGCAAGCACGAGTCGTTCTTTTCGTTCTGGCGCCAGGACAAGTCGGTCCAGTGGTCATTCTGGGTCAACCTCAACCGCAAGCGCAAGGACAAGTCGTTCCCATGGTTCCGGCCCCAGGACAAGTCGCTCCAGGTGTCGTTCAGGGTGAACCTCAACCGCAAGCGCAAGCACAAGTCGTTCCTGTCATTCCGGCGCGAGGAGAAGTCCCTCCAGGTGTCGTTCTGGGTCAACCTCAACCGCAAGCGCAAGGACAAGTCGTTCCTCGTGTTCCGGCGCCAGGACAAGTCGCGCCAGGTGTCGTTCCAGGTCAACCTTAACCGCAAGCGCAAGGACAAGTTGTTCCTGTCGTTCCGGCGCAAGCACAAGTCGCTCCAGGTGTCGCGCCGGGTCAACCTCAACCAGCGATTAACCAACCGCAAGCGCAAAGACAAGTCGCTCAAGCTGCTTACCCGATGCAAGGACAAGGAATACCTGTTACACAAAATGCTCCCCCAGTCGCTGGGTCGCCGCAAGCACCAATCCTACTCGATAGCCCACTCAGCAGCGCAGGCAGCAGCTCAGGCAGTAGCCAAGCAAATAGTCCAGCAAACAGTCCAGCAAACAGCCCAGCAAACAGCTCACCTAACAGCCCACCTGACAGCCCTGCGCCGGCACCAAGCATACATTATCTCCCCCTAAATCGCTGGGGGCCAACAGGTGAGTCCTTTTCAAAATAATCCGCGAGTTTTGGATTTTCACTTACTGACCAAAGAGTTGTAAATTGGAGTGCTCTACTCGGAGGTCCACGCGCAGTGTGTATTGTTTGGATCTGCCACCCGGCTGATAGCCCGGCAGACTACCCTCATTATCGCCGGCTCAATTGGCACCCTGTCCACAGGGTACAGTTTGCTGAGTTGGATTCCTATGCAATCCGTGGACTGTCAGCGATGATTACGAGATCCATACGACATGAGACGATTCGGTACATACTTGGCGCTACAGGCGAAGGACGCCGACTCCTACGAGACTATCCCAACACACCCCTCATGTGGATCAATTATGTCTTCATCGATAACGATAAAGTAACAAGGGCCTGGCTCCTGTTGAATCCAGTTCTTGAAGAGCCGCTTGATCTCTTAATCTATTGTCATCGTCCGAATAACCTAAGTAGGGAACCCACACCCACGTTGAGGGCGCACAACTATCTTGTACGCGGCGCTGTGACCAATTGGGCGAATCAAGCGATATCAGGAGACCAATTGCGTGGAGGTTCATTTGAGCCCGAGGCCTGACGACCGGAGGCCAGAGCTAATCCCGGTCCAACTAATGAAGCAAGTGAACCGCAAGAGGGAGATGACTCTGAAGCTTTACTTGTAGCATTATCCGGCGCATCATGGGATGTCTCCGGCACTGGGGATGGACGCGAGAGCAGCGTTGGGATGTTGTCATCCGCCGGTGGAGGGAGAAGGGAATCCCCCGCGAAACGTATACCACTCGCCCTCAAATCCTCCAGCCGGTTCAAAATACAACACTCGGCGGAACTGAGACGGCATCCGGCTCAAGGCGACATGACAGGGAAGTGGAGGGGTCTGTTCGACCACTAAAATTGTGATGAGCGTAAGTCCAAGAGATTTCGTTTGGCTTCCATGGCTAAGGAATTTTTGGAAAGGGAGGAGGTATGGAAGGGCAGTGCTTCCTTCGATGACGAGGATGGACACGAGCGTAAGCCCAAGAGATACCCTTCGAGCCTCTGAGAGTTTGATTTGACCCCGCGTCTATCGTTCGCTGAGTCTACCTAGACGTATAGTGTATTACTGATATTGTTTTGCATTAGAGTTCTTAAAGGTTTCGAATATATTTCTTAGAGCCTGCCTGCCTGCCTGCCTGCCTGCCTGACGATATCCATCTGATCAGTTCACGTTCGTCTGACTTCGTTCATGTGTGGTCTTGCGCTTGATGGATGAAAAATTGTAGTGATGTCGATGGTTCCTTGCCATCTCTATCCTTTTGAGGCTTAAAGAGTTATTTCATCACACGCGGTGGAAATCTCTGAGACTCAGAAGTATTCATGATTATTAGATTGTCTATGTTCTATATCTTTATCCATCACAAATAGTAGATCCGCTATGTGGCTAGTTCATCTGGCCCACGATACCGGTATCCACTTCACTGTGCGACGTGGTTGTACTAGCACACTCTACTTCGGGTTCTTTGCTCGTACAGTACACCCCCCCAGGGCTAACGGTCAGGAAATGTAGACCCGGAATCGACGAGGTGTATATAAGGACCCCTGCTACCCCTCCTTCCACTTTGGCGTTCCCACTCTCCATACGTTCCGCTTCGCTCTTTTCCCCACGTCCGGCCCCAGATTCCGCCTTACCTACGTCAACCTCCCTCCAAGATCCTTGTCTCTTGGTTGACATATCAATAATTTTTCTCATCTTTTTCATTGAGTTCTATTCAATCTAAACATCGCAGACGTCCCCATGGCACGTCCGAGCTCACGGAAACAGCAGTTAGGGAAGGGAAATTAAGTAAACTACTTCTTTATATTCGTGAGCAATTTTAATGTTTCCATTCGCCTTAGACGCCCCCGCTGCGCAGCCCCAGAGGATTGACGCTGAGAGCGGAAAACGAAGAAAGACTCAGTCGCGTATAGTCGCCCGTCGGCCCGCTGAGGAGAGAGCCTAAGTAATCACCGCAAGCACCAGATTCGCATTGCAGGATATTGCGCTTGCAAAGAACTTTCTTGTGAACCGACAGCTGGCAGAGGGCGCGCACTTCGAGCCAGCCGTCGAAGACTCGGGCACTGGGTAGGTCAAAGGAAACCCCCACCCAGGTATCAGAATCTGTCACGCTAACAATTGAGCACAAATTAGGAAGGCGTATGGCGACATTGGGTATGCTAAATCGTGGTGCCGGTTCTTCGATCCCGGCGTCACATCTGGTGCCTACTTCGATTGGCGTCAGCAGCTCAAGGCCTATATGACAGCCCGCAAACTTGACCCCGGTCACTTGACAGACTCCCAAGTGGAAGCAATCACTCTCTTCGCTCGCGCCCTTCCGCCCGTGAAAGATTGCGTCACCCAGATTAAAAAAGACCACCACCCAGATGACGTCGGGGAACGCACCCGTCACCTGAGGATGCTAGTTAAAGATTCGGCTAGGAAACTCCACACCTCTAACCTGCATCGAATCGCGGAGCGCGCCGGTGGTAGAGATGTCGCTGAATCCTCAAGTAAGTGATTATTCCCATCTATCTCCCGTCAGCCTCGCACTAAGTTATTTTGACTGAGTCTCCATTGTCAACTTATTGCCCAAGGGCAGTAAGAATCCATATCTTTCGCCGAACGGGAGCCCCAGAAGCGGGACATCCGTTCCTCGACCATCCCTGGTGTGCTAGCGACTCGGACCGGCGAATCGCATGGGGTGTGTTGACAACACCAAGCACGAAAAATCTGGTTGGGGTGGTTAGAGGGCAGCGTGTGGAGGAGGAAATCAGATGCCCACGATATCTGATCGGGGCAACTGGTGAGGGTGCCGTCAGGCTACGTCAAGAGCCCGGAAAAACCTCTCCCCTTGCGACAGCTCATCTTTCTCCATAGCAATAATGACATTCTAGTGTGGCTCCTTGCAAACCATGGCCAAGATCCCCTCTATCTCTTGGTCGTCGAGTCATGTCGCAAGAATAGAGAGGATAGAGACCAGACGCCCGAGCCTGCCAAAAGGGAGATACTCGTTTCTCAATCGCAACGTTTGGGGAGATGCCGTGGGGATCCTGCAAGCGGATAAGAATGAGGATGAGGATGAGAATGAGGCTGAGGAGGAGGAGGAATGGCTAGAGGCCGAGAGCGACGGGGAACAGCAGGCGCCTACTGACGGGGCGGCGATTGTTTTGGACAATGTAAGTATCGACACCTATTGTTATAATCAAGATCCAAACCCGATAGCTAATTGACGACGTAGGACCAGGAATTGGGAGCCTCCGGCCCCTCGACACAACGGAGGGCTACCCCACGAGAAATGGAGGACGTCGCGAGCAATAATCATTTCACTCCGCTCTCGCGGGAGTCGGCCTCTAGGCCTTCTGCGCCATCTACGCAAACGAAACTCCAAGAGTCCGGAAGGTTCTACTGGAGATGCCCTGGATGGCAGACTACATTACAGATACTGGGCTGGCAGCTGTGCTGGGTTCGGGACTCGATGGTGCCCAGGAAACCCCTCCTTCGAGCCTACCCGGATTCTGCGACAAAGGTCGCATCTCCCCCGCCGTTGCTTCCATTGATGCCCAGGTTCACATAACTCCCGTCAGAGCGACCCAACAAGCAGCTCGCACAATTGAACCGGTAGCCGCCCTGCGTTCCAAACATGATGGTCCCCAGGACAGCCCTCCGACAACCCTGCCCGTAATCCGCAACGAAGGTCCAGCCTCCCCCGCCGTTGCTCCGATTGATGCGCAGGTTCACACAACTTCAGTGAGAGCGACAGAACAAGCAGCTCGCAAAACCCAACAGCCACCCACCACGCTCCCAGCCCCGGCGGAACCAGCAGCCCCCGTGACACCCCGGGCGCCCAGGGCTTCTCAACGTCCAGTTTGAGTAGTGCCCCAAACAACACCAAATCGCCATCGCCCCAACCGCGCCGTTCAAAACGAGGTGGGGCTGGACGAAAATTATTTCGGATTTCCTATTTTCTTGGCTATTTTTTTTTCTTTTTCTTTTTTTCCTTAGATCTTATTTCGCTTTAGTCAGAATTCTCAGTTTGTGGTTCTTAGCTGGTATGTGATAGTAAACATATTATTGGGCGCCCTTGTTTCAGCTTCTCGTATCCTGTATTGCTAGTCCTTACGCCTCTTTGCGTTAAGATACAAAACTCTTTTTTCCTGGATCAAGCATGCCGCGCATTGTGTCCTTAACGGGGCTGGCGTCGGCGGACTAAACTAGTCAAACACATGAGCGCATGGCGTGAATACAGAATTGTAGATGTTTAGTGGTGTTGATTCGACGTTAGGAGATGAGGTTCAATAATCCTGATATGCTTTAGGCGTGGCGAGTGTCTTGCTAGAATTAGTTTCGCTAACCGATACTGGTTGTGTCTAGATTTTGCTTAGCCTCGTACATTAGCGACGCCGACTTCGTCAAACCTTTTCAACCAGAGGCGGGACGACCATGATACCTGTGGACGTCGAGAGCATGGCGTGACTACAGAATTCCAGACGTTTTAGTGGTGTTAATTCGAGGTCAGGAGATGAGGTTCGATAATGCTAATCTGGTTTATGCCTGGCGAGTGTCTTGCTAGAATTAGTGTCGTTAACCGATACTCGTTGTGGCTTGATTTTGCTTAGCCTCCTACATTCGTGATGCGTATCTCGCCCAACCTTTTCAACTAGAGTCGGGGCGACCATGATACCTGAGGACCTCGAGATCATGATCATAATGTTGAACAAGCAGAAAAACCCCTTTTTAGAGGCGAACATTTTCTTTCAATACCCAGTGATAGTGTGTGATTCTCCCCACCCCCCCCCCTAAGTCCTAGTGTATACGACCTCACGCGTCCATTGAACATAACCACAGATTCCTCATCTTCGCGCCACGAAAGATACATTCCATTGTTCTACGTCCTAATTCCTATTTTGCCTAACGTTGATTAACCGTTCAGCATTCCAGCATGTCTAGACAACCGCAAGCCAATTCACGGAGCCAGCCAACCCCCCGAGGAGGAAATCTGAATGGACGTAGACGCCAAGTCGTACCCGATGGGATACGATCAGCGAGATCGCGGTCGGGAACGCAACAAAACCAATCCGGCAGCTCGCCGAGGACACTGCCGAATGAGCAGCCATCACACGTGCGCCCTACACCACCAAACGCAACCGGAGCACTCGAAAGACCACCAAAGCGTCCGTGGAGAAGGACGATACAGAGCACGACGTATACCGATATTGAGACGGAACCTGACACACAAGTACCAACGGAAACAGTTCGTCTAAGCGATGATAGCAGTGATGAGTACGAAGACTGTCGCAGAACGGATCAGACTGCATCGGATACTGAGCCCGACGCGAAAGACGATGATATTCCAGATTCTACTGGAGCAGGGCTGCGTAACCGGTCACGAACAGTGGACGAACAAACCAACAATCGGGTGTTCGGCTGTGCGAGTTTCGCCAACCTCCGGATCACAGGACGGGGCACGCGTTAGGCGGACGCCAGCAGCGCGAGGACGTATAACGCCCGGTAGAGCGTATACTCCGCTAGTGCTCCCGTCATCCAGTGTAGCCCGATAGTCATCCCCACTGGCCACTCACAGTGCCACTAGGTCGGGAGTTAGAAGTTCGAGTCCGGCCCGCGAATCGAGTAGGCCACACTGTGAGGACATCTGGCGGGGTACCGCGTCACAGCAAAATAGAGCGTGAGGAGTAGAGGTGGCTGTAGTAACGCGGGCCAAAGCTCTCATTCTCTGGTACACCCTGTTTGTTGACCCACTCCCAGGCCTCATTACTTTGACGTCTGAGGTACACGGTACTTGGCTGAAGGCGCTTGAGTATATCACTGATGGAGGAAATATGGAAGCGTCAGAGGAAAACATAAAAATAGTAAGTGGACACAGATACACAGGGAGGACGCCCTCCTGAAGCCGGGGATAGTACTAATTCTGAAAGATACGCAATAGACACTCTGGGGTAAGATCCCAGTTTGTTTCCCACTTTAAAGATGAGATCGGAAAATTATACGATCTGCCGGAAGATCGCACGGCGATTGCGCGCAGGGTGGACTACCTGCGGGAAAAAGATAGATTTATGTGCTCCCCAAACGGATATGAGGTTGGTGCGCCTCCGTTGGACAACTTCTTCTAATAACTAACAGGTATTACACTCGACGTAGAAATTAACATTTCAATTTGGGGTGCCCCAGATTCCCGAGGCCATATGGGGTAAGTACTTCAGAGGCAGCAAAATGCGTGGGCTGGTCAAACCCGATTTTCTTGGGCATATCAACGGGACGATGATTTGCTTAACGTTTGCCATCCTCTGTCATACCCTACGAGCCTGGCAAACAGGCGTATATAAGGAATCAGGCGAGTTCAAGCCTGACGCGGTAGGAGGTCAGCCAGAACCCGAACCCACAGGGTATTCTCTAGGACGGTAACATGATACGAACCAATAAAGACCTTTTTGCCCGCAAAACTCAGACGTAGGCCGCTTGCCCAGACTGGGTATAGGCGATAATTCTGGACAAGATTTGCGCGACCATCCGGGCAAAGATGAAGAAGGAGCACGGCGTGCGACAAGACCGCCGTGACGGGTATACCGACGATGGGGCAGCGGTAGCCGCTGAGCTGCAGAGTCAGGCATCCAGCCAGACTACGCGACGGCCAGCCCACCAAAGCCAAACTCCAGGCGATTGGGTTGTGATAGCCGCCGAGCTGCAGAGTCCACCATGCAGCCAGGCAACGCAACGGCTAGCCCACCGGATTCAAACTCGGAGCAGCCGGGGCATTGGAACCTCAGTGGGGCAGCAGTATAGGCAAAACAATTCGCAGGAAACTGATTTGTCTTTTGATTTGCTCCAGACGGCAGCCGCCCGGGTTCTCGGGTTTCTTGATTCTTCTCCGCCGAGCGCAGATGGTTCACGGGAGGTGACCAGGGAACTATCGTTGGACAGGACTGTGAGTCCTACACCATCGCGACGCCTCTCGCAGAGCCTTGACGGAATAGAGCCAGCACAACAGGAGACAAGTGATAGTGAGGGGGAGGATGGGGAACAGGGGCGCAATGGGAGGGTTGGTGAGGGTAATTAATAAATGATGTGTCGAATATGTCGGGTATGTGTCGAGTAGCTTAATTAATTAATACTATTTGTTTGACGGCGATGTGTTGATATGAGAACCTAAAGGCTAATCTGGGCGTTCGGAGTACGAGTAGTAGAATTAATGAAAGGGACACGCCACGGGGGCGTCGGGGCGATCTTATCGTAAACGTCACGGGGTGACGTCGGAAAGAAGAGGATAGAGCGTGGGCAAGATCGGGATTGTGTCAGACAGAGTTGAGATAGTTCCCCACGCGTCTGGGAGGCATCATGAGGGCATCGAGATATTAGGTAGGAGCGTACAGATAGAATAGAAAAAGTCAAGCTACGATCAGGACACACAGCACCTAGAGAGGGTGAAATCAGGATAATGGTGCGCCTGCAGAGAGTGTCTGGAGGTAGAAGTCCAAGGAGGGAGATACCAGGACTAGAGAGCTCAGGATCATGGAATCCTGATGTGAGGCGTCGGAACGAGCGATGCCCAGGCGCGGAAGATAATGATCAGACTTCAGGACAGAAGACGCCAGGATGAGTGGTGATCAGGATCGAGCGGCGGATCATCAGGCGTCCCCCTGGTGCAGCAACCTAGAATCAGAGGTGTTCAGGACGCAAGAGCAGACGACCAGGCGGAGTCAGGGGGCAGAGAATGTAGGGTCTGTGTCAGGATAGCGTCAGGGCGTGGCACGTCCTGTGACGCAAAATCACGACGCAACGTCAGATCGACGTTGTGACCTGATTCGCGATTGACGTTATGTGCGCTAGGTGCGCCAGACGCAAGGGGCGCCCCTGGCGCAGAGTAGTATTTTTGCTGATGTGAGTTGTGATTGGTTGTGAGAGACGGCGCAGCTGACTTGGATGGGTCAGATGATGGATTTCACACTATGACTAACTATGAGTCATGAGCCACATGACGTGAGGGTATGAGTCACGCAGGGTTGGGGTTGAGGGAAGAACCCCTATATAAGGGCACCCTCGGGGCATGGGATTTGGGTCAAAGGGGGTCAAGGGCGAAAAAACGACACAAATAAACCGCTACACCCAATGCCTCGACTGCTACCGATTCGGACACGCCCATGCCCGATGCACCCAGAAGCAGCCCACCTGCCCCTATTGTGCGTTTCATGATACTCCCTCAGCTCACTGGTGCCAGAACCCCACTTGCCCCAAGGGCGGCGACACCAGGGCTGTCTCCGGCTGCCGCCCCACCTCCCCTCTCCACTGTCCAAACTGCGGTGATGACCACGATGCCTTCTCCAAGGAGTGCCAGGCTAGCCCAATCCCCCCTCCTCAACCCGAGGCCCCCTGACCTTCCGATGAGGAACTATCCGACGCCTCCTCCGATCGTGAGGAAGCCATGGATGTTGACGACGATGGCCGCCCTGCACCCACGACTCCCGAAGCCCCTTGAGCCAAAACCATCGACCTTTCCACCCCTAGACCCCTCCAGCAATCTAGAGACGCCCCCCCCCCCCCAGCGGGTCCCGGCCGGCACACACTCACCAGGGCCTGCCACTTGAGACTCTCTCTAAACCCTCGGGCTCGTTCTGGAAAGCATTAACAAACCCTCCTCCCCCTACACCAAGGACTGGCTCCGGCGACTAACCTCACCCTCATTCAACACCACAGCCTTGGGAGCTGGGACGTGTTTCTTTCCTTGTTTTCCTCCGTAACCGAAGGCCCCCCTCCCAACATGGTTCGCCTTCAGGAGCCCCCCTCCTCCAAAGGATGTCACCCTTGCTTTTCAGATTTCATATATTTTGCCCCCCTCGTCGCTAGGCCCAGAGTGGCCTGCTCCGTAGCGCAGAACCTTCTGCGAAATTTCACAGTACTACCCCACTTTCCCCTGGAGATAGGCGACTTTATGGCATTATATGTCTTCACCATGCAAGGCTGCTTGAGCACGAATTCACCCCGCTTTACGATCGGCAACGGCTGTGCCAGATCTCTCCCTCTATTGCCCCAGTCGGCCTCCCACCAATCTTCCCTCTTGGACCTCGAACACCCATACCTAGTCGCAGGTGACTTTAACATCCCTAACGCAGCAACAAACCCCGTCAGGCTCCTCTCCTCAAAGGAGGGAAAAGAATCTGCCCCCTACTTTGCCAGAGCTTCAGACTTAGGCTTCACCCTCCTCAACGTCACAGGCATTTATATTCGGTTCCCCTTCTTGGGTAACCATAGCCCTAGCACGATTGAGCTGCTCTTCGCCAACCCACATATGTTTCCCGCCTATCGTTCCTGGGACGCGTCCTCCCTCCCCTCAACAGGATCAGACCACGCCTCCATTTCGGTTACCATACGCCCCCCCCTCTCCCCACAACCACAAACCCCGACCTCTCTGGCAAGAGGCCGACTGGCCAGGCCTTACAAATAAACTCAAAGACTGGCTCAT